>VOFI01003438.1_pt1 | contig 88107 bp, 80 predicted proteins | sample 5384131 | NCBI WGS metagenome assembly VOFI01 (sample SAMN12384728, study PRJNA508395) | human gut metagenome | isolation source: healthy gut H | host: Homo sapiens
AATTCTGACGGATGTTTAACCTTCTTCGTCCAAGACAGGTCAGAGATGTGAATCAAGCCGTCAACACCCTCTTCGATTTCTACGAATACGCCGAAGTTAGTGAAGTTGCGAACTTTTGCAGTGTGCTTGGAACCGATAGGATATTTTCTTCGATAGTTTCCCAAGGATCAGCTTTCAGCTGCTTGATACCGAGAGACATCTTACGTTCTTCGCGGTCCAGAGTCAGAACTACAGCCTCAACTTCATCACCTACCTTCATGAAGTCCTGTGCAGAACGCAAGTGTTGTGACCAAGACATTTCGGATACGTGAATCAGACCTTCAACACCCGGAGCGATTTCGATGAATGCACCGTAGTCAGCCATAACGACAACTTTACCCTTCACGTGGTCGCCTACCTTCAAGTTAGGATCGAGAGCATCCCAAGGATGCGGAGTCAGCTGCTTCAAGCCGAGAGCGATACGCTTCTTCTCATCATCGAAGTCGAGGATAACGACGTTGAGCTTCTGGTCGAGTTCAACCACTTCTTTCGGATCGCTGACGCGGCCCCAAGAGAGGTCTGTAATGTGAATCAAACCGTCTACGCCACCCAGGTCGATAAATACACCGTAGGAAGTGATATTCTTAACGGTACCTTCGAGAACTTGTCCTTTTTCGAGTTTACCGATGATTTCTTTCTTCTGTTGTTCCAGTTCGGCCTCGATAAGAGCCTTGTGGGATACAACCACATTCTTGAATTCCTGGTTGATCTTAACAACCTTGAATTCCATAGTCTTGCCAACGAATACATCGTAGTCGCGGATAGGCTTCACGTCGATTTGAGAACCCGGCAAGAAAGCTTCGATACCGAATACGTCGACAATCATACCACCCTTTGTGCGGCACTTGATGTAACCCTTGATAATTTCTTCGTTTTCCAAAGCAGCGTTAACGCGATCCCAAGAACGGGTAGCACGAGCTTTGCGGTGAGACAGAACCAGCTGTCCCTTCTTGTCTTCCTGGTTTTCGATGTACACTTCTACCGTATCACCTACTTTCAGGTCGGGATTGTAGCGGAATTCATTCAAAGGAATGATACCGTCTGATTTGTAACCGATGTTCACAACTACTTCACGCTTGTTCATTGCGATTACGGTTCCGTCAACTACCTCGCGGTCGTTAACTTTGTTCAGCGTGTTGTCATACGCCTTTTCCAAGTCTTCGTGACTTACGTTTGTTACGGTTTCACCGTTTTCGTAAGCATCCCAGTTGAAGTCCTCAATGGGAGCAACATTTTTTAAATTTTCCATTAATAAATAAATTGTTTAACTCGTTAATTAAGTGAGACTTTATGTTGACTCATATTAAATCGGGCGCAAAGATAGGAGTATTTTCTTGAATGACAAAAAGTTCTTTCTGAAAATATCCGGTCTATGCCAAAGCCGCCCCTATGGCCGTGCGGTATTCCGCATAGGGCGGGATATGGAAACGCACATGATAAATGCTTTCCATCTTCGGAAACACTTCCCGGCATTGCGGCAACTGGGTAAGATTACCTATCAGCACAAAGTCCTTTACCGGACTGTTCAGGGCGGAAAGCACAGCCGCACCACCGATAGTCTGGAGCACGGTATAAATGATGCCGCAGGCAATGTCTTCCGGTGAGGCGTTACTGTCGGCCTTTCCGAACAATGAAGCGGTAGCGGATACGGGCAGGTCGGGCAATGCGTTGTTACAGATATCGCCGATTTGCAGATTGACGCGGGTCACATCGCCTTTTGCCGCCAAACCGGCAACCTGATGAATGTCGTGTGTTTTGAGCAACAGCCGCGAAAGTCCCTGTAAGGTTCCGCCACCGATACCCATACCGCCGATATGCTGTATTTCATCCCCGTTGATTCTTACAAAGGAGGTGCCTGTTCCCATGCTGACAACTATCAGCCGGTCGATGTCCGTGGCATGGCGCGCCCCGAGTCCGTTGGCTATGAACTCATCCGTCTTGCGGGTGGGAAGTCCGTAAAGCGGGCTGTCCACAAACGCACTGCCCACACCGGTCAGCATCACCTGCTCCACATCGGACAAATGGATTCCGTTATCATAGATATACTTGCCGAACGCTCCGAACAGGGAAGTTACCGGATCGGCTGCCGTTATGAACATCGGAGACTGTATCTTGCCTTTATTGAGTCCTACGATTTTAGTAGTGCTTCCACCTACGTCTATACCTATTACAATTCCCATAGTCTTAAAATTTTGGCACAAAGATAAAGTATAAATTCTTAATAATATGCCTTTCGGACTTACCTATTGAACAACTCAAACGTAAACTTAACCCCTACTTCCTGGTACTTCCAGTTTGCAAAGCTTGTAAAAACGCCGAAATCGAAGATGTGCGTACCGATGCCATACCCAAGCTCAAGATAAGGATTCAGGTGGGGAACCACCAGAGCATTCAGATACAACCGTTCATTCAATACGTATTGAGTATATTTCTTCAAGTGGCGGAGCAGCAGGAAAGGAGCCTCGTACGTAAAATGCCCGCGGATGTACTTACGGGACGAGTTATACCAACGCCCGTCGAGCAACTGGAACACTCCGCCGATTTCATCATTCCAGCCTACGGGAAGATTGGAACGGGCCAGATTGGCGAAATCCACAAAATAAAGCTCTTTCTGATTCGTAAAAGCCCCCCAGCCGAAGCGGTAGTAAATGTCACGCATCAATCCCAACGGGATGTTGTGCTGGAAGTCCACTTCAATACGTTCGTACTTTCCGGTGCTATGCATGACACCGCTGATACCGCGCTCCCAGTCTACGGAAACGGTGGGATATTTGGAATGAAGGTTGATTTTACGGTCGCCGCTCATATAATAATACTGACCGGGAGTCCACGTCAGGCGTACACGGGGTGCAAAGCTGTTATAACTATGGCGGAACTTTTTCAGAACCGAAGGGTCGAATCCCGGATAGACGGATGACACACCCGCAGACATCACATTCGGAGCATCGGGGTAGACAAGAACGAATTTAGAACGCTCCACTTCTGTACGCCTGTGCAAGGAAAGCCCCACATCCAGAGTCAGACCGTTGACAATCTCCCAACTGTGGCGTATGTGCAAATACAAGTCCTTAAAATAGTCCAGGTGAATCTGGTCGAAATCAAAGATACTGTCGGGAATAGCTTTCAAATCGTCCAGCACGTCGCTGCTGTAGATACGGTTACCGTTACCCACGCTGACATGCAGGGCGGCACGCTTGCGGGGCCAATAGTCGAAATCGGAATTGACCGACCAGTAAAACTCCTTCCGTTTGAAGTTGTAACCAAACTTGGGAACGATACGCAACAGACGGTCGCCCTTAAACAGCCGGTTGTATTTAAATTCCTGACGGTAAGAGAAACCGTTGCTCTTGCTGTAGCTCAGCAACAAAGGATTTATAAGAGGCGAACAACGCACACTCCCCATTTTGGCAAGGTCTACCGTATACTTGCTTACCAGCGCATCGCCTATCTGCCCCCAGAACTCCAGCCGCTTGTTCTTGGGCTTTTTCTTATAGAGAAGCGTGTCACGGCGCAAGAAGAAGTCCTCATACAGCTTCTTCTCATGCGAAGTCAGCGGAATAGGACGCAGCTTATTGAAGTGGGCGGTATCACGCCGGTAAGCATTGGTATCCGTCAGCAGAGTATAAGATTCCGACAGGTCATATTTGCTTTTTGTCCTGTTCCGCACAACAGCCGGGTCTTTCTGACTAATCTCCTTATAGTCGAGTACCGCCGTATAGCTGCCGTCGATGACATTGCCCAGCAGACGAAATGTGGCATCGATGTTGAAATGCACAGGCAAAAACTCATTAGCGCTCCCCACCTGTCCCATTCTTACCAGATTATTAAAACGCAGCATCTCGGAACGCCCGGAAAAACGAATCTCGCGCACACTCCACACATTGTCGCTGACCACCATGTATCCCCCCACGAGCTGAAAACTCTTGCTCTTCGGCATAAAACGGATACGGAACTCACGGTTGTGCGCTTCACCCATTATGGAATCTATATAATAGGTATAGAATTTCTTTGCATTGGAAGCCAGCGGGGAGAGCAGCTTATCATACAGCAAGGTGGAAGAGTAGATATTGATGTGGAAGTATTCAAGCAAACGGCCGTCCAGTTCCCAAAGTTCGGAAGAAGTGCCCACACTGGCTTTCACTTTCTGGTCGTAAATATCGGGAGCGGTATAATGCAGTTCGCTGTATGTCTCCATCATATACTCCCGGACCCCTTTCTTCATACGGAACATGGAAGGGATAAAGCGGAGCAGGTGATTTTTCTTGCGGATGTTTGCCCAGCCTTTTATATAAAGTTCCGCCTTGTACTCATCGACAACGCGCTCGTAAAAAGGCGCAAAGAAGATAACCTTGTCCATAATGGAATCCGCATAAGCCCGTTGTCCCGCATACGATTGGGGAACAGCCGTAGCACCCGCCTTCTGCAAACTTGCACACAAGAAACAGATTCCTATCCATATACATATAATATGTTTCAACCGCAATATCTTCTTATGAGGGAACAAATATAGAAAAAAAGTAATAACTTCCACCTTTATTCCATTTTCATTTTCAGAGGACGATATTTCTCCAAAAAACATTATTTTCAAGAGCACCCCTTATTTTTTAGGGGGTATATCTTCAAAAAACATATAAAAAAGCAAGATTACCCCCCTGAAAAGTAGGGGGGTAATTCAGAAAAAACATATAATTTTGCGCCCAACAACCAATAAAAGAAGAGACTAATATGTCAAAAATGAGATTTTTTGCTTTGCAAGAGCTCGCCAATCGCCGCCCTCTTGAAGTCATCACTCCTTCAAACAAGTTGTCCGATTATTACGGCAGCCATGTTTTCGACCGTAAAAAGATGCAGGAATACCTGCCCAAAGAAGCCTACAAAGCTGTAACAGACGCCATTGAAAAAGGAACTCCCATCAACAGGGAAATGGCCGATTTAATAGCAAACGGCATGAAAAGCTGGGCAAAATCCCTGAACGTTACCCACTACACCCACTGGTTCCAACCTCTGACAGACGGTACAGCCGAAAAGCATGACGGCTTCATCGAATTCGGAGAAGACGGGGATGTCATTGAACGCTTTTCCGGAAAGCTGCTTATCCAACAGGAACCGGATGCTTCTTCTTTCCCCAATGGTGGTATCCGCAACACATTCGAGGCACGCGGATATACGGCATGGGATGTTTCTTCACCGGCTTTTGTCGTAGACACCACGCTCTGTATCCCAACAATCTTCATCTCCTACACAGGCGAGGCGCTGGACTATAAGACACCTCTGCTCAAGGCCCTTGCAGCTGTGGACAAAGCCGCAACGGATGTCTGCCAGCTTTTCGACAAGAACATAGCACGCGTATATACGAACTTGGGCTGGGAACAGGAATATTTTCTCGTCGACCTGGCGCTCTATAACGCACGTCCCGACTTATGCCTGACAGGACGTACACTCATGGGGCACTCTTCTGCCAAAGACCAGCAGTTGGAAGACCATTATTTCGGTTCTATCCCGCCACGTGTCACTGCCTTTATGAAAGAACTGGAAATAGAGTGCCACAAACTGGGCATTCCCGTCAAGACGCGCCACAACGAGGTTGCCCCCAACCAGTTTGAGCTGGCCCCCATCTTCGAGAATGCCAATCTTGCCAACGACCACAACCAGCTGGTTATGGATTTGATGAAACGCATCGCACGCAAACACAACTTTGCCGTGCTGTTGCATGAAACCATACAGCGGCGTGAACGGTTCGGGCAAGCACAACAACTGGTCGCTCTGCACCGATACGGGAATAAACCTTTTTGCTCCGGGAAAAAATCCGAAAGGCAACATGCTGTTCCTCACATTCCTTGTGAATGTACTGATGATGGTATACAAAAACCAGGACTTGCTCCGCGCTTCCATTGCAAGTGCCGGAAACAGCTACCGCTTAGGCGCCAATGAGGCTCCCCCTGCCATTTTATCCATATTTCTGGGCAAGCAGTTATCTTCCATCCTCGATGAGATAGCCCGTCAGGTAAGCAACAGTAAGATGACAGCCGAGGAAAAGACTACGCTAAAGTTAGGTATCGGACGTATTCCTGAGATTCTGCTGGACACAACAGACCGCAACCGCACCTCTCCTTTCGCTTTCACGGGAAACCGTTTTGAGTTCCGCGCCGCCGGTTCATCAGCCAACTGTGCTGCGGCAATGATTGCCATCAATGCGGCAATGGCCAACCAACTGAACGAATTCAAAGTATCCATTGAGAAGCTCATGGAAGAGGGTGTCGGCAAGGACGAAGCCATTTTCCGCATTCTGAAAGAAACAATCATCGCCTCGGAACCCATCCGTTTTGAAGGAGACGGCTATTCCGAACAATGGAAACAGGAAGCTGCCAAACGCGGACTGACCAATATCTGCCATGTGCCGGAAGCCTTGATGCGTTATATGGACAACCAGGCACGTTCCGTACTCATCGGCGAACGTATCTTCAACGAAACGGAGCTTGCCTGCCGCCTGGAAGTAGAATTGGAGAAATACACCATGAAGGTACAGATAGAAAGCCGTGTGCTGGGCGACCTTGCCATCAACCACATCGTACCGACTGCCGTTATCTACCAGAACCGTTTGCTGGAAAACCTGCGTGGACTGCGCGAGACTTTCACTCCGGAAGAGTATGAAATACTCAGCGCTGACCGCAAGGAACTGATACGTGAAATCTCCCACCGCGTAACAGCCATCAAAATGCAGGTACGTGAAATGACCGAAGCCCGCAAGGTTGCCAACCACATGGACAATTACAAAGACAAGGCCTTTGCATACGAAGAAACAGTACGCCCCTACCTGGAAAGCATCCGCGAGCATATCGACAATCTTGAAATGGAAATAGATGATGAGATATGGCCGTTGCCGAAGTACAGGGAACTGCTGTTCACCAAATGATAAATGAACGGCTTTGCAGATAAACCGACTTCAAATTATGAATGATGAACCTGCCGCATTGTCATGCCAAACGGTAATTCATCATTCATAATTTAAAATTCCTTCCCCCTTTCCTTGTACTTTTTTGATACAAATGTGTCATTTTTAATTTTTTCTTTTTACATTTGTGCTGTATAACACAGTTTTGCAGCAGTTATGGTAAAAATAAATTTATCCGATATTAATGTTCCGGAGTTGATTCCCGATATATGGTCACCTCTGAATGAAGAACAGCGAGAGTTTCTTGCCAACCATTTTACGCTTCAGAATTATAAGAAGAACGAGATTATCCATTGTGAAGGCGAGACACCTACTTGCCTGATGTGTCTGCTGAATGGAAAAGTCAAAATCTATAAAGACGGTGTGGGCGGAAGAAGCCAGATTATCCGTATGATCAAGCCCACTGAGTATTTCGGATACCGCCCTTATTTTGCCAAAGCGGATTATGTAACCGCTGCCTGTGCATTTGAACCGTCATTGGTCTGTCTGATACCCATGACTGCCATAATGACATTACTATCGCAAAACAATGAACTGGCGATGTTCTTTATCAGACGACTGTCCATTGACCTCGGTATCGCCGACGAGCGTACGGTGAATCTCACCCAAAAGCATATCCGCGGCCGTCTGGCAGAGTCACTTATTTTCCTCAAAGAAAGCTATGGCCTGGAAGAAGACGGTTCTACTTTAAGTATCTACCTGTCCCGTGAAGATTTAGCCAACCTTTCCAATATGACAACATCCAATGCTATCCGTACCCTTTCACAATTTGCTGCGGAACGCCTGATTACCATTGACGGAAGAAAAATCAAAATTATCGACGAGGAAAAGCTGAAGAAGATAAGTAAGATAGGATAAACTTCTAAAATTAAAAATTGGGAATTGAGAAAAAAAAATAGGGCTGCGCAATACAAGTGTTTGTTAACAAACACCGCGCAGCCCTATTTTTTTTATTTTTATTCCCAATTTTTAATTTAACAAGAATCTTTCCGCCTCAATCGCTGCCATACATCCTGTAGCTGCCGCTGTGATGGCCTGACGGTAATGAGGGTCGGCAACATCTCCCGCTGCAAACACTCCGGGAACCTTTGTACGGGGAGTACCGGGATCTGTCAGTATATAGCCGGTTTCATCGGTGTCCACATACGGTTTGAAAATATCAGAATTAGGCTTATGGCCGATAGCCAGGAAGAAGCCGTCGATAGCCAGGTCATAACGCTGTTCGTCCGCTTCACCCATACGCTTCACCAAGTGTACGCCTTCCACACCGTTATCTCCATATAATCCTACCGCATTGTGTTCAAACAAAACTTCAATTTTCTCGTTCTCCATTACACGCTTCTGCATAATCTTGGAAGCGCGCAAGAACGGTTTACGCACAATCAGGTACACTTTACTTGCCAGACCCGCCAGATAAGAGGCTTCCTCACAAGCCGTATCGCCGCCGCCAACTACCGCTACGACCTTCTTGCGATAGAAGAAACCGTCACAGGTAGCACAGGCGCTGACACCCATGCCGGCATATTTCTTCTCGTCTTCCAGTCCTAAATACTTGGCAGCAGCACCGGTAGCAATAATAACGGTCTGCGCTTCAATGACCTTTTCTTCATCAATGGTTATCTTATAGGGAGACTTACTCAAATCGGCAGCCGTAGCCATGCCGAAACGCAAGTCCGCACCGAAGCGTTCAGCCTGTTTGCGCAAATCCTCCATCATCTGTGTACCACTGATACCTTCCGGATAACCGGGAAAATTCTCGATATCGGTGGTGGTAGTCAACTGTCCGCCGGGTTGAAGCCCCTCATAAAGTACCGGAGAAAGATTGGCACGTGCAGCATAGATAGCTGCGGTATATCCGGCAGGACCGGAACCTATAATTAAACACTTTACTTTTTCTGCTTCCATATTATTCTTTTTTATTAGTAACGTTTATCATCTTAAATCAACCAATTCCGCCGTAGGATATGCTTTCCTGTCAAACACAAAAAGGCTGTCGTCATAGTTCTTGCCCGTCTGATAGGAATTTATGAACACTACTGCCGCATCTTTGCTGCCCCGCTGAACCATACTCAGTTTTAACGGGCGGAACGAACCTTTTTCTATATACAGGATAATACATTGCATATCCTGACTGCGTTTGGTAGCGTTCATCACCACTTTATACACCGTATCATCCGAAGCATTGCCGGTTTTAGCCACTTTCAGCTTATAATCCTGCTTATAGAGCGACAACCACGAATACGGATTGATGCTCTGCAACTCTTCGGGAGTGGGTTCGGAAACATTAACCTCATCGCTCGAAGCAAGATAACTCCACTGTGTGCGTCCGTCGAACCATGTCGTCACTCCTTCCGTCTCCAGCAGAAATTTATCGCCTTTCAAACGGATGGAACCGTTCGTATTCCCTTCAGGCGCACGGACAGAGAAAGTGATTTTGACCCCACCTTCCCTGCGGAAAGCATCTGCCGCACGGTCAAGTATATCTCTGGCATCCGGCTGCTGTGCAACCGTAGGGATAGTCAGGAAAAGCATCCAGACTGTGAATAGAAGACTGTTGATTTTCATGTACTTCAAACGTTGATTTGTTACAAATTGTTCAAGCGCGTTTCCAAGTCCGTTATATCCACGCAGAACACCTCACGCGCTTTACTGCCTTGCGCCGGACCTACAATCCCGGCTTTCTCCAACTGGTCCATAATACGCCCCGCACGGTTATAACCGATGGCAAATTTACGCTGGATAAGCGAAGTGGAACCTTGCTGCTGATACACTATCAGCCGGGCGGCATCTTCAAACAGCGGGTCACGATGTCCCATATCCACATCGCCCAAATCGCCGTTTGCATTTTCATCCACATACTCAGGCAGGTAGAATGCAGTGGGATACCCCTGCTGGCGGGCTATGAACTTCGTTATCTCCGCCACTTCCGGCGTATCGATAAACGCGCACTGCACACGAACCGGGTCCGCACCTTGCAGGAACAGCATATCGCCGCGACCGATCAACTGATTGGCTCCCGGCCGGTCGAGGATAGTACGGGAGTCCACCATAGCCGACACCCGGAAAGCGATACGTGCCGGGAAGTTGGCCTTAATCGTACCCGTAATGATATTCGTCGTAGGACGCTGGGTAGCGATAATCATGTGTATACCTACGGCACGCGCCAACTGGGCGATACGGGCAATAGGCAGTTCCACATCCTTACCGGCTGTCATAATCAAATCTCCGAACTCGTCGATCACCACTACGATATACGGCATAAACTTATGTCCCTTTTCCGGATTCAGGCGGCGGTTGATAAACTTCTCGTTGTATTCTTTGATATTACGCACATGCGCAGCTTCAGCAGGTCGTAACGGGTGTCCATTTCGATACAGATAGAATTCAAAGTCTGTACAACCTTGGTAACATCCGTTATAATGGCATCCTCACCGTCGGGCAGCTTGGCAAGGAAATGATGTTCTATCACCGAATAGATGCTGAACTCCACTTTCTTCGGGTCCACCAGCACGAACTTCAGTTCCGCGGGATGCTTCTTATAGAGCAGGGAAGTAATGATGGCATTCAACCCGACAGACTTACCCTGACCGGTAGCACCCGCCACGAGCACGTGGGGCATTTTACACAAATCCACCATAAAGACCTCATTCGTAATCGTCTTACCCAATGCGATGGGCAAGTCGTACGTAGACTCCTGGAACTTCTTACTGCCGATGATGCTCTGACCGGATACAATCTTCGGATTGGAATTAGGCACTTCAATACCGATTGTTCCCTTTCCCGGTATCGGAGCAATGATACGGATGCCCAGCGCGGAAAGGCTGAGTGCAATATCATCTTCCAGACCGCGTATCTTGGAGATACGGACACCCTGTTCCGGCGTAATCTCATACAGCGTCACCGTAGGGCCCACCGTAGCTTTAATGGTACTGATTTCGATACCGAAGCTGCGCAGCGTATTGATAATCTTATCCTTATTGGCATTCTGCTCTGCCATATCGATGGTCGGTTCGGCATTGTCATAATGCTTCATCAGGTCAATGGTCGGATAATGATAGTTTTCCAAGTCAAGACAAGGGTTATACGGCTCTATTTCCGGACCGCGGTACTCTTCATCCTCCACAGTCTCCACCTCAAAAACAGGACCTTTTTCCTCTTGCCGTCCCGATGCCGGAATGGCAGAAACGGTATCGGACGGCGGAGTCTCAATCGTCATAAGCACTTCGTCTTCTTCTTTTTCTTTGGCAAGTGAGGCTTTATGCGTTGCGGCATCTCCCAGGTCGAGCATTATCTCATGAGCATCCTCATCCTTCTCTTCTTTTCCGGCTTCTTCCGGAGCCTTCGTTTCTTCTTCTCTTCCCGCATCAGAAGCCGCTTCCGCCATTACCGGCGACTTCTTCCCCTTTACAGTCCAGGAATCTGTAAACTCTTCCGGAGCTTCACCGGATTTGCGTTCCGCCTTTTCTTTATGTTTCAGGAAACTGAGACTGAAAAGTTTTCTCAACCAGACAACGGTACGTGCACTCAGATAAATAAGGAAGCATATAGCAGTAACCAGCAGTATCATCCACAACCCCGGCACTCCCACTTGAGACACCAGCCAGTTGCTGACATTATATCCGTGCATGCCGCCCAGATAGAGGAAAGAGTCCTTATATTGGTCCACAAACACGAACCCGAAGAATATCGAGAACCAAATCAGCAGCAGGGAGCATCCTATGAACCACTTCCACAAACGTACCACGCGGACACGCATCAGCTTTAATCCGGCTACAGCCAGAAACACCAAGATGAAAAAGGAAGAGATGCCGAAGCAATCGTTTATCAAATAACTGGCAAGCTGCGCCCCACGCGAACCAGCATAGTTCTTCACGCCGTTATGCGTGGAAATCAGTTCCTGCGCATTACCCGAATCTATAATACTCTGGTCTGCCGCTCCCGTGAAGAAGAAAGACGAAAAGGCCAGCAACAAATAAACCGAAAAGATTACCAGTATCAGACCGGCAACAAAATGAACGGTTTCATTCTTTAAGACAGCAGCTGCCTTTCCGAAAAAAGAGATAGAGTGTTCCGTATCTTTGGTTGTATTTTTTTTGACCATAATGTATTCTGCTAATATCCGTACAATGACGCAAAAGTAACAAAAAAAAGCTTATGCAGTAATGCTTTCAAACCTTTTTCGTACCTTTGCGTTTCAAATCAAGAAGATATGAAAAAAGAAAGTCAAGTGATATTCGACCGCAATGTCGTGGAATTCGTAACCGTAGCTGCCGAGTTCTGCAAGTTTCTGGAACAGACGGAAACCATGAAGCGTTCCGTCTTCGTCGATACATCCTTAAAGATACTTCCCCTGCTTTATCTCAAAGCATCCATGCTTCCCAAATGCGAAACGATAGGCGATGAAGCCCTCGAAACATTCGTAACAGAGGAAACTTACGAAATACTCCGCATGAACCTGGCCGGTATTCTTGCCGAAAAGGACGATTACCTGGATGTATTTGTATCGGATATGAAGTACAGCGACCAGCCCATCACCAAAAACATTTCCGAGGATCTGGCCGACATCTACCAGGACATCAGAGACTTTATTTTCGTATTCCAGCTGGGACTCAACGAGACGATGAACGATTCACTCGCCGCCTGCCAGGAAAACTTCGCTCCATACTGGGGGCAAAAGCTGGTGAACACCCTGCGTGCCCTGCACGACGTGAAGTACAACCAACCGGATGAGGAAGAGGAAAACGAGGAAGCGGAGGAAGATGAATAAACTTTAAGCTATGATTATCAGAAGAAGTATAAATAAAGAAGAAGTAAAGGACATGCCGAAAGCCGTCTTCCCCGGACAGATACATGTTGTCCAGACTCCTCAAGAGGCAGAGCGTGCTGTGGCTTATCTGAAAAAATGCTCCATACTGGGTATCGACAGCGAAACGCGTCCGTCATTCACCAAAGGGCAGTCGCATAAGGTGGCTTTATTGCAGATTTCGTCGGAAGAGCATTGTTTCCTTTTCCGCCTCAATCTCACCGGACTCACCCTTCCGGTTATCACATTGCTCGAAACCCCCGCCGTAACCAAAGTCGGCCTCTCCCTGCGCGACGACTTCATGATGCTGCACAAACGTGCTCCGTTTGAACAGCGCGGCTGCATCGAGCTGCAGGAATATGTCCGCACGTTCGGCATTCAGGACAGAAGCCTTCAAAAGATATATGCCATCCTTTTCGGAGAAAAGATTTCAAAGAGCCAGCGCCTGTCCAACTGGGAAGCCGATGTGCTGACACCGTCCCAACAACAATACGCAGCTACCGACGCATGGGCCTGCCTGAACATATACAACCGGCTGCAGGAGCTGAAGCGTACCGGTGATTTTGAACTGGCAATCGAAGAAAGTTGCCACACAACCACATTATAACGTTACCACATCTTAATTATAATTATGTATAAAGTATATCTAAAGCCAGGTAAGGAAGAATCATTAAAACGTTTTCACCCCTGGGTGTTTTCAGGTGCCATCGCACATTTCGACGGAGAGCCGGAGGAAGGGGAAGTTGTTGAAATCTATACATCCAAGAAAGAGTTCATAGCCAAAGGACATTTCCAAATCGGCAGCATTGCCGTCCGTGTACTCAGCTTCTGCCGGGACGAGGCTATCGATGCCGGCTTCTGGAAACGCAAACTCAGCATAGCTTACGATATGCGCCGCAGCATCGGCATAGCCGGAAATCCCACAAACAACACCTACCGCCTGGTGCACGGGGAGGGCGACAACCTGCCGGGGCTCGTTATTGACATCTATGCCCGTACCGCAGTGATGCAGGCACATTCTGCCGGTATGCACCTCGACCGTATGGCGATAGCCGATGCACTGACCGAAGTGATGGGCGACCAAATAGACAATATATACTATAAATCCGAGACGACACTCCCCTTCAAAGCCGACCTCTATCCTGAAAACGGTTTCCTGAAAGGGGGAAGCACGGATAACATCGCCATGGAATACGGCCTGAAGTTCCACATCGACTGGCTGAAAGGCCAAAAAACCGGTTTCTTCGTAGACCAACGCGAGAACCGTTCGCTGCTGGAACGCTATGCCAACGGCCGCAGTGTGCTGAACATGTTCTGCTATACCGGCGGGTTTTCGGTTTACGCCATGCGAGGCAATGCCACACTGGTACATTCCGTAGACAGCTCGGCCAAAGCCATCGACCTGACCAACAAGAATATCGAATTGAACTTTCCCGGCGACAACCGTCATGCAGCCTATGCAGAAGATGCCTTTAAATACCTCGACCGCATGGGCGACCAATACGACCTTATCATTCTGGACCCACCGGCATTTGCCAAGCACCGCGATGCCCTGCGCAACGCCCTGCAAGGCTATCGGAAACTCAACGTCAAAGCTTTCGAGAAAATCAAACCGGGAGGCATACTTTTCACATTCTCCTGTTCGCAGGCCGTCAGCAAAGAGAATTTCCGTACTGCCGTATTCACCGCCGCTGCCATGTCCGGCCGCAGCGTACGTATCCTGCACCAACTGACGCAGCCCGCCGACCACCCGGTAAGCATCTATCACCCCGAAGGCGAATACCTGAAAGGACTTGTGCTATACGTGGAATAAACAGGGACCGGCTTCTGTACAGGAAGGACAGAAAAAGCCTCCTCATATGCTAAACATTGTTAATATACAAAAGAAAACAAGCAAAACATTATGTTTTATAACATAAATCCCTTTATCTTTGCACCGTGTTTTTCATGGTATTAGATTTAAGGTTAATAAAGATTGGCTGTCTGGGATAGATAGCCTTCTTTTTTTTATACCTCCCGCCTTCCCTTTTTTGATGCTTTATACATCGCCTTTTCCGATAATTTGTCTACATTTGCGTTTTATTAATTAGTTCAACTTCGAAAGACACGTTAATTTATAGAAAGCATTATGAGCATCAAGATTCGCTTAATCATTATGAATTTCCTACAGTTTGCCGTGTGGGGAGCATACCTCACATCAATGGGCAGTTACCTGGTAAACGTAGGCCTGCACGAGCACATCGGTATGTTTTACGCCATGCAGGGAATCGTATCGTTGTTTATGCCTGCCGTTCTCGGCATCATTGCCGACCGCTGGATACCGGCACAAAAGCTGTTAAGCTTCAGTCACTTCACCGCAGCCCTGTTCATGGCCGCAGCCGGATACTACGGCATGACGAAAGGTGCGGAGGTAGATTTCGGAACCCTGTTCACACTTTACTCGTTAAGCGTTGCTTTCTATATGCCTACATTGGCATTGTCGAACTCCGTGGCCTACACCGCACTCGACAAAGCCGGACTGGATACCATCAGGACATTCCCTCCCATACGTATTTTCGGCACAATCGGATTTATCTGCTCCATGTGGGTGGTGGACCTGCTCGGACTGCAAAATAATTACGGGCAGTTCTTTGCCTGCGCCATCATCGGAGTAGCGTATGGCGTATATGCGCTGACCCTGCCGGAATGCCCCACCAGCAAGGGCGACAATGCCAAATCATTGGTAGAGGCACTGGGCTTACGCGCCTTTACGCTATTCAAGCAGAAGAAAAATGGCTGTTTTCTTCATTTTCTCCATGCTGCTAGGCGTTTCCTTGCAGATTACCAACGGATTTGCCAATCCCTACATCAGCAGTTTCGGCAGTATTCCCGAATATGCCGGCACTTTCGGAGTGCAACATGCCAACATTCTGATTTCGCTGTCGCAAATATCCGAAACACTCTGCATCCTGCTGATACCTTTCTTCCTGAAACGCTTCGGCATCAAGCAGGTGATGCTGATTGCCATGCTGGCATGGGTATTGCGCTTCGGGCTCTTCGGCATGGGCAATCCCGGAAGCGGCGTATGGATGTTTGTACTTTCCATGATTGTGTACGGTGTGGCATTCGATTTCTTCAACATATCCGGTTCGCTGTTTGTTGACAGAGAGACCGACCGGGGCATCCGTTCCAGCGCACAGGGACTGTTCGTTATCATGACAAACGGTTTCGGTGCCACTATCGGCACACTGGGTGCACAGGCGGTAGTGAATCACTTTGTAGATTTCAACAGCAATGTCCCGCAGATAGCACAATGGCAATCGGCATGGTACGTATTTGCAATCTACGCGCTGACCGTAGCAGTGGTGTTTGCCATCGTATTCAAGTACAAACACCATCCGGAAGATTTAAAGTAACTACAGCCGATGAACAAAAAAAAGATTGAGCTGCAAGTATTGAATATCTCAAACAGCCAGGCACAGGCCGGCGCTTATGCCATGGTGCTGGGCGAGATAAACGGCATGCGGCAACTGCCGGTTATCATAGGCAGTGCCGAGGCACAATTCATGATGATTGAAATGAGAGGCATCGTTCCTCCTCGGCCGCTGACGCATACGCTGTTTGCCTCAGTTCTCAAGGTACTGGGAGCAACCCTGCTGCGCGTGCTTATTTACAAAGTAGACAACGGCGTTTTCTATTCTTACCTCTATATGAAAACAGAAGAGACCATCCTGCGCATCGACGCACGTACCAGCGATGCCGTGGCCCTCGCCTTGCGCATGGATGCCCCCATTTTCATATACGATGATATTTTAGAAGCCGAATGCCTGAAAACAGAGCACAGCATCACTCCCACCCAACAGACGGATGATGCCGCCGCAGATGCCGCTTCACGGAAAAAGCCCCTGAAACAATTAAAGGAAGCCCTTCAAAACGCCATAGACGCAGAAGACTACGAACGGGCTGCACAACTAAGGGATATTATCAACCAGCATAAGAAACCATAAACAATCATGCACGTATTCTACACCCCCGACATACAATCGCAAGCCGAACTGCCCGAAGAAGAAGCCGCTCACGCAGTCCGCGTACTGCGGCTACAAACAGGCGACGAGGTAACACTGACCGACGGCAAAGGCAACTTCTACCGTGCGGAAATCAGTACCGCCACAACCAAACGTTGCCTTGTCAACATACTTGAAACCATCCCCCAAGCGCCTTTATGGAGCGGGCACCTGCACATTGCAATGGCTCCCACCAAGAATATGGACCGCACGGAATGGTTTGCAGAGAAAGCCACTGAAATAGGCTTTGACGAACTGACTTTCCTGAACTGCCGTTTTTCCGAACGTAAATAATCAAAACGGAGCGCATTGCCAAGATACTGGTATCCGCCATCAAGCAGTCGCTGAAAGCACGCCTGCCCCGCCTGAACGAGATGACCGACTTCAACCGGTTCATCAGCCAGCCTTTTGAAGGCCGCAAATTCATCGCACATTGTTACGAAGGAGAAAAACCTTTACTGAAAGACATTGTCCGTAAAGGAGAAGACGCGCTGGTGCTTATCGGGCCGGAAGGCGACTTCAGTGAAGAAGAGGTGAAGAAGGCCATCGAAAACGGATTCGAGCCCATCAGCCTCGGCCGTTCCCGACTGCGCACTGAAACGGCGGCACTCGTTGCCTGTCACATATTGAATCTACAAAACCAATAATACGATATGAGAAAGAGTATTTCCTTCTATTTGCTGCCGGTTTTATTAACAGTGCTATGCCTGAGCTCATGCAGCGAAACCGGGCAAAAAACAGAATACACGCATGTAATCCCCGCCAATGCCACAGAAGTGGCGGCACTCGACCTAAAAAGCATCGTTGATAAAGCCGAATTGAATACTTCAGACAGCCGGGCCACCTTGCAGAAGTTCCTGGGGCTGCTCTTGAAGGCGGGAGCGCCAACCTGAAAAAAGAGGCGGAAACTCTTCTGAAAGACCCTGCCGAAAGCGGGATAGACTGGAACGCTCCGCTCTACGTATTCGAAGCCCCTACGCTGCACAACACGGCAATCACCCTGAAAATTGCCGATTTAGAGAAGTTCGAAGCCATGCTCCGGCTGCGTTGAAATAAAAGACGTTGAAATAAAAGACGCAGGAGTACTGCTTGCCTACAACGACGGCACTCTGCTGGGAGTCTACGGCGGCAGTACGGAACAGTTGAAGAAGCTGCAACCCGCCATCACCGCCCTCATGCAACAACCTGCCGACAAAAGCATCCGCACCGGCAAATACTTCGCCCCGATGATGCAACAAAAAGGAGACATACGTCTGCTGGCAACTCCCGATGCTCTTCCCATGGACGTTCGCGGTGTACTGACCTGGCCGCACGGCACGCAACTGCTGGGTTATGTCTTGTTTGAAAACGGACGTATATACGCTACCCTGCAAAACGCCGATTTCAAAGGAAATACCAAAGAAAGCAACCAGCCTTTCCACCCTCAAAATTCGCGGGAGCTGCAACAGGCCATGCTGAACATGATGCACGGACGAGCCTTCAACATTTCATTGACCAGCAACGAATTGCTTACTTTAAGCAACCTGCGGGTGCTTATGGAATATGCTCCGGACGAACCGGAAGTCAGCATCCTCTATCAGCTGATTATGAAAATAGAAGAGCTGAACCTGCGGGGAGACAAGAACCGGACCAACTTTACGGTCGTTCTGAACGAAAAGAACGAAAATGCCCTGAAACAGCTTACCGACTTTGCCAAGTTGTTCATAGGGATGTAACCGGCAGCTGGCATTCAGCGATTTATATTCAGCACGCAATGCGTAATTTGTAAATCATAAGTAATGGACCACATTCATCTACAGCATACCCTGCCCCAGGTCTTTGCCGCCCGTGATACCGTCATTTCACAGGTGTGGCATCAGGACATCGTGTTCGACAAAGGAAAGCGCTATCTGATAGAGGCTTCCTCCGGCACCGGAAAATCCTCCTGTGCAGCTATATCTACGGGTATCGGCACGACTATCAGGGCATCATCAGTTTCGACAGACGCAACATCCACTCATTCTCCGTCGGCGAATGGGCAGATGTAAGGAAATATTCGCTCAGTATCCTTTTCCAGGAACTGCGTATCTTCCCCGAGCTGACCGCCCTTGAGAACGTCTTGTTAAAGAACCGCCTGACCAACCATAAGAAGAAAAAAGAAATTCTCGCCCTTTTCGAAGCAACCGGCATTCCCGACAAAACCGACGAAAGAGCCGGCAAGCTTTCCTTCGGGCAGCAGCAACGCGTCGCTTTTATCCGCAGCCTTTGCCAGCCGTTCGACTTTATCTTCCTGGACGAACCCATCAGCCACCTGGACAACGACAACAGTGCCATAATGAGCCGGTTGCTCATGGAAGAGGCGGGCAAGCAGGGAGCAGGCATTATTGTCACATCCATCGGGAAGCACCTGGAGCTCGAATACGATGAAACCTTCCGCCTATAACGCATAAACCATTATCCGCACCATGAACAGACTTGTTTGGAAACTTCTCCGCCAACATATCAGTATAGGTCAGTTGACCGGCTTTTTCCTCGCCAACCTCTTCGGCATGCTGATTGTATTACTGAGCGTACAATTCTACCGGGATGTACTCCCCGTTTTCACGCAGGGAGACAGCTTCATGAAAAAGAATTATATCATCGCCACAAAGAAAATCAGCGCACTCGGCAGTTTTACCGGAAGAAGCAACACCTTCTCCCCCAAGGAAATCGAAGAGATGAAAGAACAGTCTTTCACCGAAAGCGTGGGCGCCTTCACCCCTTCCTTGTTTAAAGTATCCGCAGGCTTAGGCATGCAGGAAGCCGGAATACATCTTTCCACCGAAATGTTTTTCGAGTCCGTACCCGACGAATATGTAGATGTCAGCCTGGATAACTGGCATTTCGACGAGTCCGCCCAAGTCATTCCCATCATCATTCCCCGCAATTACCTGAATCTGTATAACTTCGGATTTGCACAAAGCCGTAACCTGCCGAAACTCTCCGAAGGCCTCATGAGCCTGATACAGATGGACATCATGCTACGGGGCAACGGACGTGCAGAGCAGTTCAAAGGTAAGATTGTAGGGTTCTCCAACCGCCTGAATACAATACTTGTTCCCCAAGCATTCATGGACTGGGCAAACCAACGTTTCGCCCCCGGCAAAGAAGCCCGGCCTTCCCGCCTCATCGTCGAGGTAAAGAACCCTGCCGACACAGCCGTCAGCGACTATTTCCAACAGCAGCACTACGAACCCGAAGGCGACGGGCTGGATGCTGGAAAAACGACGCATTTCCTGCGCCTCATCACCGGTATCGTCATGGGAGTAGGATTATTCATCAGCATTTTATCCTTTTATATCCTGATGTTAAGCATCTTCCTGCTGTTGCAAAAGAATACCGTAAAATTGGAAAACCTGCTTCTGATAGGTTATAGTCCCAATCGTGTGGCGCTTCCCTACAATATCCTGACCTGCGGCTTGAATCTGGCGGTACTGGTATTGTCTGTCGGCGGAGTGGCATGGGTGCGCAGTTACTATACGGAAATTATCGGCGCGCTCTTTCCGCAACTGGAAACGGGGACGTTGCTCCCATGCTGGACAGCAGGTTGCTTGCTATGCCTCGCAGTATCTTCTTTGAATATTGTAATGATACGTAGAAAAATCATGAGTATTTGGAAAGGAAGATAAGCGAACCGGTGACTTATATTGCAGGTGCAGCTATCTCTCAGGCTTCACAAAGTACGTATCAAAGCAGACTGAAAGCAAGCAATCCCCTCTTGTTTTGAGATTTATCCCTCGTGTCCACCCCTGAAACAACCGGGAATAATCAGAAGAACAAACCGTTGAAAATCCCGCTTTCCCTCATGGATTTTATGCCTTTATAAGGTGTAAAACTTCGTTTTGCAGTTGCGGGCCGAAGAGCCTGCATATGCGGGCCCGACAGCCCGCAACCGGCAACCGCCGGGCCTGCAACTGCAAAACGGAGGTTTTACTATAAGCATAACGGTATTTTGCAGGGTCCGGACAAACAAAAACAACGAAGCAAAGCGCTGTTTATCTTCCGGCTTTCCCCGAACAGCCCGTGGAGAATATCCGAATTTACACGCAAGAATTACAGCGGAATTACGGGACTTATGCAGAACAATACGCTGGACGACCTCAATCTACCGATAGAGAAAGGTATTTTAACAATATTGAAATAAGGAACGTACAAGACGTTTTTTTAAAGCTGTTAATCAACGCATTACGGAATAAAAAGCAACGGAATGTACCCCAAAAGCGGTGACGACCGATGTTTGGTCATCACGGTTATAAGGTGTCTTATAACCGTACAACTACCATATAATCAACTAATTGAAGTCAAAAGTGACGAGTGATGACAAATGTACCATTATTTGCCGGTTGAGCTTGGGTTATTTTACGCTTACATTGCTAATGAATTCATTTGTCACTGCCTCTTTCAAATCGCGCATCTTCTCTCCGCCGCGTTCTTTACGGCTACGGAAAATATCTACTTCGTTTTGAAAAGGAATACGCACAACCTGCCTCGCACACTCAATAGTCAAGAACTTTTTAGCATCCTTTCTGCTTTCAAACCGATATTACCGGGGCGGCGGTTCATTCCGTATTTTTTGGGAAAGATAACTGTTTCAACTGTTAAAACAGTTTGTCTATTCCAGTTTTTTCTGCAAGGAACAATAAAGATGGCTGCCGTTACGGGAACTTTGTAATCCAGCGTAACTTTAACAGCCTCATCCAAAGGTTGTCCCAATACCACTCATTCCGTCTTTTCCGGAACAGCATAAGGAAAGTATAGAGCAAAAAAAGGAGTACCGCTGTACTCCAACCTTTGTTAACCTTAAATCTAATACTATGAAAAACACATTGCAAAGATACGGACATTTGCTAAATCTGCAAATTATCCAAAGGAAAAGATATGTTTTATAACACCTTTTAAGAAGAAGGACGTTTTTTTTACTTCCTTTTTCAGATACACGCTTTAAATGTAAAGAGAAATTATATCCTCATAGAATAAAATGAACCGGTTCTTTTTATCTACCCGCAAATTGCATTATCTTTGTAAACGAATTACAAATACTTAGTATATGCCTGACTATGATTTAATCGCCATATTAGGTCCTACAGCATCCGGCAAAACTCCATTTGCCGCCGCGTTGGCAGCAGAACTCAATACGGAAATCATCAGTGCCGACTCCCGGCAAATATACCGGAGCATGGATCTCGGTACAGGAAAAGACCTGGCCGACTACATTGTAAACGGCAGACAAGTACCTTACCACCTTATTGATATAGCCGACCCGGGATATAAATACAATGTATTCGAATACCAACGCGATTTCCTAACCGCCTATGAAAGCATTAAACAAAAAGGCTGCCTGCCCATTGTATGCGGCGGAACGGGAATGTATTTGGAATCCGTACTCAAGGGATACAAACTACTGCCTGTACCCGAGAATCCGGAATTGCGCAACCGCCTGGCAAATAAATCACTGGAAGAGCTTACCGAAATATTGCAAACCTATAAGAGCCTGCACAATACAACGGATGTAGATACGGTGAAACGAGCCATCCGAGCCATTGAAATCGAAGAATATTATGCTCATACTCCGATAGACGCACGCTCATTTCCACAGCTGAACAGCCTCATCATCGGCGTAGACATAGACCGGGAACTTCGGCGTGAGAAAATTACCTGTCGCCTGCGCCAACGATTGGACGAAGGAATGGTAGATGAAGTACGCCGGTTGATAGATTCAGGCATTTGTCCCGACGACCTCATCTATTACGGACTGGAATACAAGTATCTGACACTTTATGTCATCGGCAAGTTGACCTATGAAGAGATGTTCACCCAACTGGAAACAGCCATCCACCAGTTTGCCAAACGCCAGATGACCTGGTTCCGCGGTATGGAACGGCGTGGATTTACCATCCATTGGATGAATGCCCGGTGGCCGATGGAAGAAAAGATAGCTTTTGTAAAGTCAAAACTCAAAGAGATTTAGTATCTTTGACGGCAACACCGCTTAAGCGGCAGATTTATGAAAATGTTGGACCGATTGAAAGAAACGGATATATGAGTGTAGAACCCGATAAATGGGGCGTAATCTATAACCCCAAAGCCGGAACGCGGAAAGTGCAGAAACGGTGGAAAGAAATCAAAGAATACATAGACAGCAAAGGTGTGCCTTACGACTATGTGCAGTCCGAAGGGTTCGGTTCGGTAGAGCGTCTGGCAGGCATACTCGCCAACAATGGCTACCGCACCATTGTCGTAGTAGGAGGTGACGGTGCACTGAACGATGCAATCAACGGCATAATGCTTTCCAACGCAGAAGATAAAGAAAACATTGCTATCGGCATTATCCCCAATGGCATCGGCAATGACTTTGCCAAATATTGGGAAATGAGTTCGGAATACAAGGAAGCCGTAGATTGTATCATAAATAACCGCCGCCGTAAAATAGATGTCGGCACATGTTATTACTATGACGGCCAAAAACACATGACCCGCTATTTCCTGAATGCCATCAATATCGGTCTTGGAGCCCGCATTGTAAAAATCACCGACCAATGCAAGCGCTTCTGGGGGGTAAAGTTCCTTTCTTATTTTATGGCATTCATCTCCTTGATTTTTGAGCGGAAATTATATCGTATGCACCTTAAAATAAACGGCGAGCATATACGCGGGCGCATTATGACGGTGTGCATAGGCAGTGCATGGGGATACGGACAGGCACCCAGTGCAGTACCTTACAATGGCTGGCTGGATGTATCGGTTATCTACCGCCCCGAACTGTTGCAACTCTTTTCGGGAATATGGATGTTGATGGAAGGACGGATTCTAAACCATAAAGTGGTAAAACCCTACCGTACCCAAAAGATAAAGGTGTTACGTGCACAAAATGCTTCCGTCGATTTGGACGGACGTATTCTCGACCGGCATTTTCCACTGGACATCGGCGTACTGCATGAAGCGATAACATTGATTATACCCAACTGAGATATGAACTTTTCATAGCTCGTAATCCATAACTCATAATTCAAAAAAACGTATGATTGAACTGAAAAATAATCCTGCCGGAAACTTCTTTCTGCTGGCAGGTCCTTGTGTTATTGAAGGAGAAGACATGGCAATGCGCATTGCCGAACGCGTAGTAGCTATTACCGACAAACTGCAGATTCCTTACGTATTCAAAGGCTCGTACCGTAAAGCCAACCGCTCGCGTCTGGACTCTTATGGGTATAGGTGATGAAAAAGCCCTGAAAATCCTAAAAAAAGTGCACGACACATTCGGAGTACCCACCGTAACAGACATCCATGCCGCCGAAGAAGCTGCCATGGCAGCCGAATATGTAGATATTCTGCAAATCCCTGCTTTCCTTTGCAGACAAACCGACCTGCTAGTAGCCGCAGCCAAGACCGGCAAGACCGTCAATATAAAGAAAGGACAGTTCCTCTCTCCGCTTGCCATGCAATTCGCTGCAGACAAGGTGGTGGAAGCCGGCAATAAGAACGTGATGATTACCGAACGCGGGACAACCTTCGGCTATCAAGACCTCGTAGTAGACTATCGCGGAATACCGGAAATGCAAACCTTCGGCTTCCCCGTCATACTGGACGTCACCCACTCCCTGCAACAACCCAACCAAACCAGCGGCGTTACAGGCGGCATGCCTCAGCTGATTGAAACCATAGCAAAGGCTGGCATCGCAGTAGGCGCAGACGGTTTGTTCATCGAAACACACGAAAATCCTGCCGTAGCCAAAAGTGACGGTGCCAATATGCTGAAACTGGATTTACTGGAAGGACTTTTAACCAGATTAGTACGTATCCGGGAAGCAATCAAATAAAAAAACAAGACTCTTTTGTGATTTATTATTTATCACTTCGACAGATAAGGCAAAAACATTTTAAAATCAAATAATGATGAAACATTTATTACGTAACTTATGGATTGCCGCACTAATCGTATGCTGTAACTTCCAACAGGTGTCTGCCCAACAACTACCACCTATTCCTATCGATCAGGATGTACGTATCGGCAAGCTGGACAACGGGACTGACCTATTACATCCGTAAAAACAGTCTTCCGGCTAACCGCGCCGACTTCTATATTGCCCAAAAAGTAGGTTCCATACAAGAAGAGGACAACCAGCGCGGTCTTGCCCACTTCCTGGAACACATGTGTTTCAACGGAACGACTCACTTCCCCGGAAAGTCCCTGATACAATACCTGGAACGCATCGGCGTGAAATTCGGTGAAAACCTGAATGCCTACACGTCCATAGACGAAACGGTTTATAACATTTCCAATGTACCGGTCAATACTCCGGGTGCTATCGACTCTTGTCTGCTGATTCTTCATGACTGGAGCAACGACCTTACTCTGGATCCCAAAGAAATAGACAAGGAACGCGGCGTTATCAATGAAGAATGGCGTACCCGCATGAGTGCCATGCAACGTTTTCAGGAGAAAATGCTTCCCGCCATGTTTGCCGGAACAAAATACGCCAACTGCTTCCCTATCGGAACCATGGACGTTGTAATGAACTTCAAGCCTCAGACTTTACGAGATTACTATGAAAAATGGTACCGTCCCGACTTACAAGGTATCATGGTGGTAGGTGACATTGACGTAGATGCCACTGAAGCCCTGATTAAGAAGATGTTTGCAGATATTCCCGCCCAGCCCAATGGTGCCAAACGCGAATACTACCCGGTAAACGATAATAAAGAACCTATCATATTGGTTGCACGTGACAAGGAACAGCCTTATGTGCAAACCTTTATCTTCAATAAGCACGAAACAACTCCCAGAGAGGAGAAAAGCAACGTGGGTTATCTGATGCAAGACTATGCAGCGACACTGATTACCAACATGTTGAATGCACGTCTGAACGAATTGCTCCAGGCAGCTAACCCGCCTTATATCTATGCCGCAACCTATGACGATGACTTCTTCGTAGCCAAGACTAAGGATGCCTTTACCGGAATTGTAGTCTGCAAGGAAGATGCCATTGAAAACGGTATCTCAACCGTTCTCCGCGAAATCGAGCGCGCACGCCAATTCGGCTTTACCGAAACCGAGTACAGCCGTGCCCGTGCAGAATATCTGCGCCATCTGGAATCTGCTTTCCAGGAACGCGACAAGCGTAAGAATGAAAGCTATGTAAAGGAATATGTCCGTCACTTCCTCGACAACGAACCTATTCCGGGCATTGCCAACGAATATACCATCATCAACCAGATAGCACCGGCTATTCCCGTAACCGCCCTGAACCAGATGATGCAGCAAATGGTGACAGACAGCAACCAGGTGGTAGCCCTGTTCGGTCCTGAGAAAGAAGGCTTAAAGCTCCCTACAGAGGACGCTATCAAAAACCTTCTGAAAGCGGTAAAATCAGAGAAACTCACTCCGTATGTAGATAAAGTTTCTAACGAGCCCTTGATGAAAGAAGCCCCGAAAGGCGGTAAAATCGTATCTGAAAAGAAAGACGATATTTTCGGAACTACTATGCTGACACTGTCCAACGGAGTTAAGGTTATCATCAAAAAGACAGATTTCAAAGCCGATGAAATTCGTATGAAAGGTGTAAGTATGGGTGGTAGCTCACTCTTCCCCGACTCGGAAATCATCAACATCAACGGATTGGATGCAGTAGCATTAGGCGGTCTTGGCAATTTCAGCGCTATTGAACTGGAAAAAGTGCTGGCCGGTAAAAAAGCTTCCGTAAACTACGGAATCGGCGATAAGACAGAAGCCGTAACGGGCAGTTGCTCTCCCAAAGACTTTGAGACAATGATGCAGCTTACCTATCTGACTTTCACAGCTCCAAGACGTGACGACAATGCTTTTGCATCTTATAAAAACCGCAGCAAGGCCGAATTGCAGAACATGGACCTGAACCCGAATTCTTCGTTCAGCGACTCCATCACGTCCACTCTTTACATGAAGCACCCCAGAACTCTGAGAATGAAAGCCGATATGGTAGACAAGATGGATTATGACAAGATTCTTTCCATGTATCAGGACCGTTTCAAAGACGCCAGCGACTTTACCTTTATTTTAGTAGGAAACGTCGATGTGGAAACTGTGAAACCTCTGATTGAATCTTATCTGGGTGCATTACCCTCTATCAACCGCAAAGAAACATTCAAGGACAACCACATCGAAATGCGCAAAGGAATCTACAAAAACGAGTTTATCCGTCAGCAAGAGACTCCGAAGGTTAATAACTTCATCTCTTACAGCGGTACTTGCGCATACACGCTCCGCAACGATATTCTCATGAGTATGACCGACCAGCTCCTGAACTTAATCTATACGGAGAAAGTACGTGAAGATGAAGGTGGTACTTATGGTGTATATCCAATGGGACAGCTTGTTAAATATCCTACGGAAAGAGCCGTTCTGCAAATCTTCTTCAATACAGCTCCCGACAAGCAGGACAAACTGATGAAGATTATCTATGCTGAAGCGGAAGCTTTCGCCAAAAACGGTCCCGATGAAGCCAGCCTGAACAAAGTGAAAGAGTACATGCTGAAGAAGCATAACGAAAATCTGAAAGAAAACGGTTACTGGCTGAACAGCATAGACGAATATCTCTATACCGGTATCAATCCGATAAAGGATTACGAGCAGATTGTCAATGGAATCACAGCAAAAGATATCCAGAAATTTGCCAACGAACTCCTGAAGCAGAAGAACCAAATCACCGTTTCAATGATCAGCCCCGAAAAGAAATAGGGGGTCTGCATCAGGAGTCGTAAAGTAGACCTTTAGCGTTGCAGAGTTGACCTTTAGAGGCGTAAAGTAGCTCTTTACAAACCGTACTATCAGCAGTCTGATTTTTCAACTCACAACCAAAGTCACAGTTTTCAAAAGGCTGCGTTGTTCGTGAAGCAGCGCAGCCTTTTTCATATACATTAACCATCTATCCATTATGAACCTCTTTATAGAATTACGCAAGCACGGAAAGTTGGCAGCCAAGCGAAACCCGATGTACGAGAAGAATAAATTCGGAAAATTCTGGATGTACTTCATGGCTGTATTCTGGGCCGGTTATCTGGTATTCTTCGGAACGAGTTTTGCCTTTGCTTTCAACGACGGGGCAACCGAAGCATATCATGTACTGAACAGCGGGCTCATATTTATCCTCTGCCTGGATTTCCTGATGCGTTTTCCATTTCAGAAAACGCCTGCCCAAGAGGTAAAGCCCTATCTGCTGTTACCGGTAAAACGCAACCGTCTTATCGATTTCCTGCTGATACGTTCTGGATTGAACGGCTTCAACCTGATATGGCTGTTCTTCTTCGTTCCGTTCGCCATCATCAGCATCACCAGATTTTACGGCATAACGGGTGTACTGACCTATAGTATCGGAATATGGTTATTGATGGTGCTCAACAATTACTGGTTCCTGCTATGCCGGACATTGATGAACGAACGCGTCTGGTGGATAATTCTGCCTATACTGGCATACGGGAGTATCGCTGCCGGAATGTTCATACCGGACAACAGTCCGCTATTCGACTGGTCCGTCGACTTAGGAGAAGGCTTTATCCTCGGACATCTTCTCACCTTCACCGGAGTATTTGCAGCTATCGTAGTGCTGTGGTTCATCAATCGCAGAGTGATGATAAAATTGATTTATAACGAAATCAATAAAGTAGAAGACACCAAGGTAAAGCATGTATCCGAATACAAATTCCTGGACCGCTACGGAGAAATTGGCGAATACATGCGGCTGGAACTGAAAATGCTATTGCGCAATAAAGTCTGCAAAACGGCCCTGCGCACAGTATTCCTGGTAGTGATTTCATTTACCTGCATTCTGAGCTTCACCGAAGCATACGACGGACAAGGTATGAAAAGCTTTATCCTGGTTTACAACTTTGTGATTTTCGGCATTCTGTTTTTATCAAGCCTGATGAGTTACGAAGGCAACTACATCGACGGGCTGATGAGCCGCAAGGAGTCCATCTACACACTGCTGCGTGCCAAATATATTCTGTACAGCATTGCCATACTCATCCCCCTGTTCCTGATGATACCGGCTATGGCAACCGGCAAACTGGCTGTACTGAGTTGCATCGGTTGGGCTGTATTTGTTGCAGGCTGTGTATATTTCTGCCTGTTCCAACTGGCCGTATACAATAACAGGACAGTGGATTTGAACGCCAAAATGACCAACCGCCAGAACATGGGAACCGGATTGCAGAATCTGATTTCCGGAGCAGCATTCGGCGTACCTTTGCTTATGAATTTTATGCTGACAACCTTTTTCGGCCCCACAGTTACAGCCTGGATATTGATTGCCATCGGTGCGGGTTTTATATTAACGTCCCGCTTCTGGCTGAAGAATGTATACCACCGCTTTATGAAGCGACGCTATAAGAACATGGAAGGATTTAGAGACAGCAGACAGTAAGATTTACAATTTAAGATTTATGGCTATGATTCAGATAAGTAATTTGCAAAAGAAGTTCGGCGAAAAGACCGCCGTAAATATCGACAACTACCTCATCAATCAAGGTGATATGCTGGGCTTGGTAGGAAACAACGGAGCCGGAAAGACCACCCTTTTCCGGCTGATATTGGATTTGCTGCAAGCCGACCGCGGAAAGGTCACCATCAATGATATAGACGTATGCAAAAGCGAAGACTGGAAAAACTTTACCGGCGCTTTCATAGACGACGGTTTCCTGATAGACTACCTCACGCCGGAGGAATACTTCTACTTCATCGGCAAGATGTACGGACTTAAAAAGAAGAAGTAGATGGACGCATCGCTCCTTTCGAGCGTTTCATGAACGGTGAAGTCATGGGACAAAAGAAATTCATACGCAACTTCTCCGCCGGAAACAAGCAAAAGATAGGCATCATCTCCGCCATGCTGCATCATCCGCAACTACTGATACTTGACGAACCTTTCAACTTCCTCGACCCCAGTTCGCAGTCCATCATTAAACAACTGCTGAAAAAATATAACGAGGAACACAAAGCAACCGTCATCATTTCCAGCCACAACCTCAATCATACGGTAGATGTATGTCCGCGCATCGCCCTGTTGGAGCACGGAGTCATTATCCGTGATATACAGAACGAAAACAATTCGGCCGAAAAGGAATTGGAAGCCTATTTCAATGTCAGTGTCGAAGAAAACATTGAAACTGAAAATAATATTGAAGAAGAAACACTTACAGAGGAATAAATATGAAACACTCCTTTTCCTGTATAATTGCCTTGACCGGGTTAATATTCTGTTTAAGCTCCTGCCATACCGCCGCTCCCCGTCTCGACTATAAAGCATTGGCACAAGCCTCTGTACGCCTAGGTATGGATATCGGACTGACAGACAACCACAAACTGTACATCAATGCCGCCGAGTGGATAGGCACTCCCTACCGTGCCGGTGGCGACAGCAAACATGGAACGGACTGCTCCGGCCTGGTATCCCAACTCTATAAGAAAACCTACCGCATACGCCTGTCGCGCAGCACGGACGGCCAGTTGAAAGAAAGCAACAGGATAGCCCGCCGCAATCTGCGCGAAGGCGACTTGGTATTCTTTACCAGCCGGGCGTCACGCAAGAAAGTGGCACATGTAGGCATCTACCTGAAAGACGGCAAGTTCGTTCATGCCAGTACCGGACAAGGAGTCATCGTGAGCAGCCTCAAGGAAGATTACTATACAAAGCACTGGCTCTGCGGCGGAAGAGTGAAATAAGACTCCATCCAACATTAAAAAGAGGGTATGCCTAAAGGAAAATTCACTTATTATTTGTTTCCTTTAAGCACGGATTACACGGATTTCACAGAAGAAGAATAAAGTAAATCTGTGAAATCCGGTTACGTATCATCCGATTCGTCAACGTAACACAAACCGCAACCTTCCGCCCTCTACCAGCTCTTGGTGGCTGATTCGGAAACGTGACAGTCTCTTTCCTCCTAACTCCATTTCACGGATATAAAGCGAATCGTCCGAAGGACGCTCCGTCTCTATCACTAACTGCTCACGTCCCCACACTTCGGCATCAAGACGAATGGTCACTTTGTCGAACACCGGTGTGGAAAGCGTGTAAGACGGTTCGCCCGGACAATCCGGATAGAAGCCCATCATATTGAAGATGGCCCATGCAGACATCGTTCCGGTATCATCATTGCCGGGAATGCCATCGGGTGCATTCTTGAAATACTTCTGCAAAAGACGGTGTAACTCCTTCTGGGTACGCCATTCCTCTCCCTTGAAATAAGAGAACAGATGCGCATAAGCGATGTCCGGCTCATTGGCAGGGTCGTAAAGCCCCTCATCGAAAACACGTTGCAACTTGTCTACGAAAGCCTTCTTCCCGCCCATAAGTTGCGCCAGCCCCTTTACATCGTGGGGAACATAGAAAGTATAGTTCCATGCACACCCCTCATGAAAGCCCGGATTAGGTTCAAAGTTTTCGCCCTGCCTCGGGGCAAACGGAGCATAAAACTCACCGTTCGGCAAGATAGGACGGAATGTGCCGTACTCCTTGCTGTAATAATGCTTATACCCCAAAGAACGGTTATAGAAAAGACGGGCATCCTCCTTGTAGCGGCGTGCTTTTTCCTTCTGTCCTTTCACCTCGGCATCCTTGGCAAGCGCCTCTGCCATGCGCGAAAGGGCGTTATCGGCTATGTAGTACTCCAAAGCATGCGATACGGAGTTGTCGTACTGCTCGCGCAAAGGTACATACCCCAATGAAAGATAGTCGTCATTATCCGGCCGCAGGAGATTTTCCGCTCCCGGCAATACAGCCCCTTTACGCATCGCCTCATAAGCCAGCTCCACATCGAAGCCGCGCAAACCTTTCAGCCAGGTATCCACAATGACCGGTATAGAAGGGTCGCCCTCCATCGTCAATGTCTCGCGTCCATAGAGTTCCCACTTGGGAAACCAGCCATGCTCACGGTACATGTCGAGCATGGAACGCACCATTTGCAGTTGCCGTTCGGGATACACCAGCGTAAGAAGCTGATGCACATTACGGTAAGTATCCCAAAGGGAGAATACGGTATACCGGTCGCTCTTTGCCGTAAGAATCCGGTTGCTTTCCATTGCCGGATATTGCCCGTTGACGTCCTGCAAAAGGTTGGGATGTATCAGCGCATGATAAAGCGCCGTATAGAAAACAATCTTCTGTTCGTCCGTCCCGCCTTCCACTATGATACGCGACAAATCGTCGTGCCAGCGTTTACGGCTTTCCGCCAATACCTTGTCGAAGTCCTTGCCGGACTGCTCTTTGTCCAGATTGAGACGGGCATTCTCGATACTGACGAAAGAAACACCCATCTGCACTTCTATCTGCTCGCTCTCCCCGGTATCGAATGTCAGAAAAGCGCCGATATCATCGCCCGCCAGTTCCTTGTGATAACCGGTATACAATTTATACTTGCCGTTGTCCGGATCCCATTCGGCCTCCACGCCTGTCATGGGGCGCTGTTTTTTCCAATAACCGGTTTTGAGGGGAGTTTTGTTAACACGCATCATGAAGTAAATAGGAAATACCGCCTGCGGATTGTAGCAGAAAGTACCGAGCAACTTCATCCCCTCAAATTCACACTCGCCGGTTTGCCGCAGGAAAGCTCCGGTTTCATTGGTCAGCCCCTCTCCCAAGTTCAGCAGAATATGACTCCGGCCTTTTGGAAAAGTGAAGCGCGCCACACCGGTGCGCGGCGTGGCAGTCACTTCGGTCTTTACATTATAACGGGTAAGGAAATTAGTGTAATACCCCGGAGAGGCCTGTTCGTCTTCATAACGGCTGCCATACTCCTTGTAGTCTACGGAAAGCTCGCCCGTAGTGGGCATCAGCAGCAACGAACCAAGTTCGGGACATCCCACTCCACTGAGATTGACATGCGAATACCCGGTAAAGAAGTAGTTGTGATACTCATAGGGAGTGGACCACCAACGGGCATCCTTATCGTATTTGTTGTCCGCCGCCCCCATCACGTTGAAAGGAACAACAGACATCATCCCGTTGGGGCAGACAGCTCCCGGATTGGTTGTGCCGAAGTTAGTCGTACCGATAAAGGGATTCACATAGTCTACAGGGAGAAAAACTTTTTCTCCGCAGCCGGAGACACAGCCAGCAGAACAAAGGCAAATACGCCGGAAAGGAATGCTCGTTTCATGGTTCTCAAAAGTTTATGTACATCAGATGATGCTTGTACGTTTGGTAAATTCTATAATTTCGGGAATATAGCCGAATGCCAGTCCGGTTACGGTATCGGCACAGCCATAGTATATGGCAATCCTGCCCGTTTCATTGTCGTGCAAAGCGGCGCACGGGAAACATACATTAGGAACATCGCCCATACATTCGTACGGTTCGCGCGGGGCAAGCAGATAAGGCCCTGAGCGGAACTTTACCTTCCACGGTTCGTCCAAATCGAGCAGAGCAGAACCGAAACTGTAAACATAACCGTTGCAGGAATGCAGCACGCCGTGATAAATCAGCAGCCAGCCTTCGGGAGTCTCGACAGGAATAGGACCTGCACCGATTTTGGTGCATTGCCATGCACTTACCTCAAAAGCGGCAGGTGACATCACGTGGCGGTGGTGTCCCCAAAACTCCATATCGGGCGACTCACTGTAGAAAATATCTCCAAAGGGAGTATGCCCATTGTCGCTCGGACGGCTCAACATGGCAAAACGACCGTTTATCTTGCGTGGGAAAAGTACTCCGTTACGGTTGAAAGGAATAAAAGCGTTTTCCAACTGGTGGAACGTCTCGAAATCGAACGTATAGGCCACACCGATAGTAGACCGTGATAGCCGTTGCACCAGGTAACATAATAGCGGTCTTCGATAAAGCACACGCGCGGGTCGTAGCCATACACCCATGTACCGATTTCCTCATCATCGCATTGGAACTTCAACGGTTCTTCCTTAATGTTCCAGTTTATGGCATCTTTACTGAACCCTACGTGCAGCCGCATGCGACGGTTAGTATCGTCGCAACGGAATACTCCTGCAAACCCGTCGCCGAAAGGTACTACCGCACTGTTGAAAATACTGTTGGAAGTGGGAAGCAAATCACGCGGAATAATGGGGTTTGCCACACTGCGCCATAATACGTCCTTGCATCCTGCCGGACGTTCTTCCCAAGGAATAATAACTTTGCTACTCATACTCATTTCATTTTCTATGTAATAACACGAAATTAAATCTATCTATAATTACTTATATAATCTGTCACAGGAACCGGGAATGTACGGAAAGCCGGCATCAATCGAAACCACTATCCGGAACACGTCCCGCCAATGTTTTTCCACCGACTATGCGGCCGCTCCGCCTTTTACCTCATCGGCATACGTAAACGGTACGAACCAGGTAATGAGGAATGCCGGAATAGTGGCAAACAGGGTGAAGATGAAGAAATTCTCATACCCCAGAAAATCGCTCACGTATCCGCTAATTGTTCCCGGAAGCATCACACCCAGATTCATGATACCGGAAGCGAAGGCATAGTGCGCCATCTGGTGCTTGCCCGGAGCTACCTGTTGCATCATAAACAGCGAAAGCCCCACAAAGCCGAAGCCGTAACCGAAATACTCCAGCACGATGGCACTGCCAATCAGCATGCCGCTCTCCGGCTGATATATCGCTAACAGGGTATATGCCACAAAAGGCAGGTTAAAGATGCAGCACAGGGAGAACAGCGTTTTCCGCAGTCCGCGGTGCGATATGTAATAACCGGCCAGCAAAGAGCCCAGCACAAAGGCGGCAGCTCCGTAAGTGCCGTAGTACAACCCTATCTCCTGCTCATTCAGTCCCAAGCCGCCTGCCGAACGTTCCGCCTTCAAGAAAAGGGGAACAATCTTCATGACGAAACCCTCGGCAAGGCGATAGAGAATGATAAAGGCAATATAATACCCTATATGACGTTTCTGAAAGAAATCCCAGATTACGCTCCGCAACTTCTCCAGCGTTTCGCCCGCCGACTTGGTTTCGGCAGCCGCAGCACCGCCCGAAGGCAGCATACGCCAATGGTATATTGCCAGCAATATCATCACGGCAGCCATTACCAGCATTACACACATCCAAGCCTGGACAGTTGCTTCATGACGCACTGCATCCGTGGTACCGGGCACTCCGCCGAAGTATTTCAGCAGCCACCCAGCCAGCCATACCAAACCGCCGGACGCCACAATCTTGGCGATGTTATAGAAAGCTCCCTGCCAGCCGATGTACTTTGCCTGTTCCTGCTTATTCAGCTCGGACATGTACACGCCGTCCGTAGCCACATCGTGCGTAGCGCCGCTGAAAGCGATAACCGCCAGCAAAAAAATGGAAAGAGCAAAAAAGAACGGAAGATTCAGCGCAAAGGCGACCAGTGCGAACCCCGCTCCCGTAACCAACTGCGTCAGCACCACGAAGAATTTCTTCGTCTTGAACATCTCGAGAAAAGGACTCCAAAGAAACTTCAACGTCCAGGGAAGCATTATCAGTGAGGTCCACAAAGCTATTTGGGCATCACCCACTCCCAGCCCCTTGAACATAAGTACGGAAACCATGTTCAGCACCACAAAGGGAAGCCCCATGGCGAAATAAACGGTTGGAATCCAAGATATCGGATTATGATAATTCCGGCTCATATATGTTTCGTTGCTATCGGTACTTTCTATTTCCGTAACTCATTATCCGGCATCAGCGGCTCCGCTCCCATAGTCAGCTCCAGCGTACCGCCGTTTACGATGTCTTGATGGTTGAAGAAAGGAGCGGCAAGTTCTTCCCCGTTCAGGATAATCTTCCGGACATACTTATTGTCACGACTGTTATTATGGGTTATAATGGTAAAGGTGTTGCCATTCTGCAAACGGATGGCGGCCTCATCAAACAGCGGACGCCCGATGGAATACACCGGTTTTCCGGGGCAAACCTGGTAGAATCCCATAGCATTCAGCACGTACCATGCCGACATCTGTCCGCAGTCTTCATTGCCGGAAAGGCCATTGGGCTCGTTGAAGTAAAGCGTATGCAGCACACTGTCCACCAACGCCTGTGTCTTGTACGGCTGTCCCACATAGTTATAAAGGTGAGCAATATGGTGGCTCGGCTCGTTACCGTGTGCATACTGTCCTATCAGTCCGGAAATATCTACCGATACCGACTCGCCCTCCAAGGAAGAATCTGCCACGAACAGAGAATCGAGCTTACCGATGAATGCGTCACGGCCACCCATGAGTTCCACCAGACCATCTACATCGTGCGGTACGAACCAAGTCCATTGCCAGGCAGTGCCTTCACAGTAATCATCGTTGCGGTGAGTGGAAGCACGAGGATTGAAAGGCGTACGCCAATTGCCCTCGCTATCGAGCCCGCGCATGAAACGGGTAGACGGATCGAAATATACCTTATAGCCCTCTGCAAAAGCCGCGTACTTAGTCCGGTTCGGTTCATCGCCCATTGCTTCAGCCAACTGTGAGATGCACCAGTCGTCATAAGCATATTCCAACGCCTTGGCTACCGATTCATTGTCTTTGTCGCAGGGAACATAGCCTATTTTATTCTTCCAGTATTTGGCCTGCGGCATCAAATGCGGCAATACACGGGGGTGAGTAATAATGCCCGTCGTATCGTATTCCGCCGTGCGGAGACAGGCACGGTAGGCTTCCTTCACATCAAAATTACGATATCCTTTGGCGTAAGAGTCGGCAATCAGAGAAACTGCATGGTAACCAATCATCGTTCCCGTATAGTTGCCGGCAAGCTCCCACATCGGGAATACACCGCCTTCTTTCTCTTTCTGGATCAAAGAGCGGATAAAGGCTTCATTCAGTTCAGGATCTATAATTGTCATCAAAGGATGATAAGCACGGAAAGTATCCCACAAGGAGAATATCGTGTACACAGGTTCGTCCACACTGCCCTGATGCGGCTTCAAATCCATACCGAAATAACGTCCGTCTGCATCCGTAAAAAGATTGGGCTGCAAACCGGTATGATAAAGGGCTGTATAAAACATCGTGCGCTGGTCGGCATTCTGCGTACGGATATCTATTTTGGACAGATAGTCGTTCCATGCCTGACGTGCTGCACTCCGCACTCCGTCAAAATCCCATCCGGGTATTTCGGCCTCCACATTCTTACGTGCTCCGTCCATATCGACAGCCGAAACACCCACTTTCACCAATACCTCTTCATTCTGTGCCGTAGGGAACTGCAACAGAACTTTAGCGGTGGGCAAAAGCGGACCGCCTTCTTCCAATGCCACAGAATCCGTCACCAATGTATAGGTAAACGGCTTGGAGAACTTGGCATAGAAGTTGATATACTGGTCGAATGCCCAATATACCGTTTTTTTATGTCCGCGGATTTCGGTATCACTAATTACTTCTATTTTCATTTCCTCATTTGTCTGACGCTCGATACTGTAATCAAAGTCCAGAATGAAACCGGCATCTTCAGCTTCCGGAAAGGTATAACGGTGAATGGCAGCACGCTTTGTCGCAGTAAGTTCCGCCTTTACGTTATAGCGTTCCAGCAAGACGGAATAATATCCGGGTTGCGCCACTTCATTATCGTGCGAGAAAGCCGAACAGTACGCCATTTGCTGACTCTTCGCCCCCATCGGATGATACTCCTGTTTCCTACAGTGGGCATCAGCAGTACATCACCGTAGTCCGCACATCCTGTTCCGCTGACATGGGTATGCGAGAAACCGTTGATGGTAGTATCCTCGTAATAGTATCCGGAACAAGCGTCCCATTCGTAGATGCGTGTATCGGGACTGGGTTGAATCATTCCCGTTAGGAACAACCGCACCCGGATATGTATGTCCATGTCCGCCTGTCCCGATAAAGGGATTTACATAAGAGGCATAGTCCTGCTCTGCCTGCGTACAGCTAAAGACAGTACCCAGCAACAGGAGTCCGCCCAGCAATATGGAATTAGATTTCAAGTTTGTTTTCATATTCTTTGGTATTACATTAGGATTATCAAATCGGCATAAAGCTGACAGCCTGTCCCCCACCTTTTGCCATGACAATGGTCAGGGTATCATCGGACGTCACCTGTTTCTCTATGATTTCGTAAGATTCCGGATTGGTCTCCCAATCGGCATCTTTTCCGTCGGCATAGATAACGGCTGCATAAGTTTTTCCTTTTTCCAGAAAATCCAGTTTCACATCTATGCTGCGCGCCTCTTCATCGGTTGCCGCCCCCAGAAAATATTTATCTTTTGCCTTACGTACTATTGCCACGTATTCACCCGGTTCGTCGGCAAGCGCCTCCGACCAGTCACAGTCTGCATCAAAATCACGGAAGAAACGGAAAGCGGGATGGCCTTCATAGTTTTCAATCATGTCGGCAGCCATCTGCAAAGGAGAGTAAAGTATCACCCAATTGGCTATCTGCTTGGCAAGCGTGGTATTGATACGGCAATCCTTACTGTCTTTCATATTCCACTTTTTCCGGTCGGGATTGTTTTTGGCACGCTTGTACAGCACATCAAAGATACCCGGCGTATAATCCATCGGACCACCCAGCAAACGGGTAAACGGCAACATCACATGATGTTCCGGCGGATTACCTTCGCTCCAGGCATTCCACTCCATGCCGCGGGCGCCTTCGCGGGTCATCATGTTGGGATAGGTACGACGTATACCGGTATCCTTTATCGGCTCATGCACATCGAGGGTAGTACGATACTTGGCAGCCGTTTTCACGACATTGCGATAATGCCGCACATTGAACTGTCCGTGGTGGTTGTGACCGTTGGGAAGACCACCGGCATACCCGGTCTTTACGCTATGGATACCCAAATCGGCATACCATTCATAAGCCTTATCCAACTGATTTTCGTAATTACAGATATTTCCTCCCGTTTCATGATGACCGATAATCTCAACACCCTTCTTCCGGGCATAAGCTGCTATTTCCTTTATATCGAAATCGGCATACGGTTTGGTATAATCGAAGTTCTGCGTTCCGCCCCAGTTCTCCCAACCTTCATTCCAGCCTTCGAACATAACGGCTTCGATGTTGTTGGCTGCGGCAAAATCAATATAACGTTTTGCATTTTCGGTAGTGGCGCCGTGGCGGTCGTTTATCACCCAGCTCTCCACACCCAGATGCATGCCCCACCATATACCTACATACTTCATCGGGCGAATCCAGTCGGTAGACTCCAAAACGCAGGGTTCGTTCAAGTTCAGGATAAGTGCTGAATTTATCAGTCCCACAGCTTTCGAAGCTATCTGTACAGTGCGCCAGGGCGTATTGAAACTGCCGCCTTCTATCTTAGCCTTAATGCCGTCGGGCCATGGAGCCAACTCGGATTTGAATCCGCAGCCACCGGTATTTTGCAAAGTCATTTCAGGAAAGTCCGTCAATGCGGCTTCGTGAATACTGGCGTAAGTCTTACCTACCTTAAAGGTCATCGGAGTGTTTGCGTTATCAGTCTTGCTGAGCGGCTGTGTACGATATAACAGCTCATATGTTTCGTAGTTGGCAGGAATAGACCAGGAAATTCCATCCTGCGCCATATTGAAAGAGGTAAGTTCGTCCGTAACAAAGATGCTGTCTACTCCGGCAACTTCATACTCGTACCGGAAACCGACTCCGTCGTCAAATACCCGAAAGCGAAGGGTCAGTTTCGTATCCGCCTCATCAGACAGACAAACCGCCATTTCATTATAATGGTTACGGATACTCTTATTCTCTCCCCAAGGTTGTGTCCATGTCTCGTCCGCAGCGGAAAACTCCGTACCGACAACTTTCATACCCTCCGAAAGATTTACACCCTTTCCGGCAAGGAATCCCAAAGCAGAAGGGGCTACAAAAGCCGTATCATCCACATCTATCCGATACGTCATGCGGTTGTGGTCATCCAATGCAAACTGAAGGCGGATATGACCATCAGGCGAAACGACTTCTGTCGGTTTGGGAGTACATCCGCATATTACAAGCAGCAGACTGACAATCCATAATATTGTTTTCATGTTTTTCCGGTAATCTTTTACTGTGTAATGGTACAAAAAACATGCAGCTACCTACGCTTTTCCTTAGAAAACGAATACGGATAATCTTCCGCACGGACACCTCGCTGCAGGTTGGGCTTATCGCCCATATTGAATTTCAGCGTACCGCCTTTCAGCAAGTCTCCGTGGCGCAGATAGTTTTTGGTATATTCATTTCCGTCGACCTGAAGAGACTGTATATAGACATTCTGCGCACTGTTGTTTCCGGCATCGATCGTCAGCGAGTTTCCGTTTTCAAAATGCAGAACGGCTTTCTTGAACAAGGGAGCACCCAATACATATTCGTCCGTACCCGGACAAACCGGATAGAAGCCTAATGCGGAGAATACATACCATGCCGAAGTCTGCCCGTTGTCTTCATCCCCGCAATAACCGTCCGGACCGGGTGTGTACATGCGGTTCATCACCTGACGCAGCCAATATTGCGCTTTCCAGGGTTGTCCGATGTAGTTATAGAGATAAATCATGTGCTGTATAGGCTGGTTACCATGTGCGTAATTGCCCATATTCATTACAGTCATTTCACGTATTTCATGGATGACTTGTCCGTAGTAGCTATCATCGAATACAGGCGGAACAATGAATACGGAATCGAGCATATTGGCAAATACCTTTTCGCCCCCCATCAAATCGACCAATCCTTGCGGGTCGTGGAATACCGACCAGGAGTAGTGCCAACTGTTTCCTTCGGTAAAGGCATCCCCCCACTTCAACGGTGAGAACGGTGTCTGGAACTTACCGTCTTTATTACGCCCGCGCATCAACAGACTTTCCTTATCGAAAATATTACGGTAGTTCATGGCACGCTTTGCAAACAACTCCTGCTCCTTTTTCGGACGGTTCAAAGCTTTGGCAAGCTTATAGATGCACCAGTCGTCATAAGCATATTCCAGCGTACGGGCGGCATTCTCGTTAATCTTCACATCATAAGGAACATATCCCAACTTGTTGTAATATTCATAGCCCAAACGTCCGGTAGATGATATTTCCGGATGTACATGCTCCGTCCCGTAAAGCAGCCCTTCATACATAGTCTTTACATCTTCTACCTTAACACCCTTCAAATAGGCATCGACCAAAACGGAAGCCGAATTATTGCCGATCATGCAGCCACGGTGTCCCGGACTCGCCCATTCGGGAAAGAAACCACTTTCCTTGTAAGCGTTGACAAGTCCTTCCTGAATTTCCCTGTTTACCGACGGATACATCAGATTAAGGAAAGGAAACAGACAACGGAATGTATCCCAGAAACCCGTATCGGTGTACATATAGCCGGGAAGCACTTCCCCATTATAGGGGCTGTAGTGAATGGGAGCACCCTGCTTGTCCAACTCGTAAAAAGCACGGGGGAAAAGCAGCGAGCGGTACAGGCAGGAATAGAAAGTGCGGTATTGGTCGAGGTTTCCGCCCTCCACTTCAATCTTGCCCAACACATTGTTCCAAGCATCACGTCCTTTCTGCACCAGCGTGTCAAAACTGTCCGCACCCAATTCGAGCAAGTTCCGCTCAGCCTGTTCGTAGCTGACAAAAGAAGAAGCAACACGTGCATGCACAATCTCGCCTTTCTTCGTCTTAAATCCGATAATCGCACCTGCATGGGCAGCTTGCTGCTCTTTCTGCGATTCCTGAATTACACTGTCTTTAACAGAAGCGGTATATGTAAAAGGTTTGTCGAACTCTACAATAAAGTAGTTTCTGAAATTCTGCGGTACACCGCCGCTGTTACGGGTGGAATATCCGATGATCCGGTTCTTTTCCGGTACAATCCTGATATAGGAACCGCGGTCGAAAGCATCTACCACGACATAGGAATGTTCATTTTCCGGAAATGTGAAACGGAACAGCACGGCACGTTCGGTAGGAGTAAACTCCGTCACCACATCGTGCTCCGCCAGATATACCTTATAATAATGCGGCAACGCAACCTCACCTTTATGCGAGAACCAGCTTGCACGTTTGTCCTCATCGAAAACAGGTTTCCCGGTAACAGGCATAATGGAGAACTGCCCGTAATCGTTTATCCATGGACTGGGCTGGTGCGTCTGCTTGAAGCCTCGGATTTTATTGGCCGTATAGACATATTGCCAGCCATCCCCCATTTTTCCGGTTTGCGGTGTCCAAAAATTCATTCCCCACGGACGCGCAATGGCGGGATAGGTGTTTCCGGTAGAAAGCTCGAATGTGGATTGAGTACCCACCAAAGGATTTACATACTGTACCCAATCCTTAGCCTTTATGCTCGTAAAACAGCATAAAAAGGCAAATGCCAATAAAAGTTTTTTCATAATATTTGAATTTCAGATTATCAATAAACAAAACAAGCCTGTTCTATTTGGATTTGGAAGAAGATATAAAAACGTTTTCGCCTATTACCTTGTATTTGATACCGATGGAATTCTTTATCAAATCCAATGTGGCAGCTACGTTTTCTTTCTTCTTCAACGGTCCGGAATATGTTCTTTCAATGTTCACATCCGGTGCTATAATGATTTTCACGTTATAGGCTCTCTCCAAAATCTTGCAAAGCGTGCGTATGTCCGTCTGATTTAAATCGAATGCCGTATCATGCCAGCCCTCTATACCCGGTTCTGCTGGTTTCACCGTCAGTCGTCGGGTCATTCCGTCCAATTCGGCCTGTTGCCCCGGCGAAAGCACTATCATGCCTTCACCATGATTGCCCTTTACTTCTACCTCACCTTTCAATAAGGTGGCTACCGCCCTTTGTCCGTTTTCCCCGGACTTCAAATTAAAGGTTGTTCCCAATACCCTCACTTGCATGGCATGGCTTTGTACGATAAAAGGCTTGGCTGTATTTCTCTTCACATCAAAGAAACCTTCTCCGTTCAGATACACATGTCTCTTGCCACCTTCAAAATTACGGGGATACTGCAAAATCGTGTTTTTATTCAACCATACTTTGGTTCCATCCGGAAGCATCAGCTCCTTTATGGTTTCATTGGCCGTAACAGTGACCAAAGATTCGGAACTACGGCTACCCGCCTGATAGAACCAGTAGCTCATACCTCCTATAAAAAAAGCACCGACTGCGATAGCTGCATATTGCATCCACCGGTGAAACAGTGTACGCTTCAACTTACGCTCCCGCTCCTCTCCGAGCCTTTGCGACAATTGTTTTTCAGCCTTCGCAAGGAGTGCTTCCTCAGAAGCCGCATCGGATTTTCCCAAATGGTACAGTTCCTCTAATGTAAATAATTCATGAGCATTCTCTTCCGACTCCTCCAACCAGACATTCAACGAGCGAAGTTCCTCTTCCGAACATTCACCCGCTAAAAACTTTACTATTATTTTTTCATCCAATTTGCCCATTTTCCTGTTCATGTTACAATATTAGAACAATCCTATCTTTAAAAACACTTACTAATCCGACCGATAATTAAAGAGAAAATGCCTATTTGCACATCGGAGTGGCAACCTTTCGGTTACCACCCGGTACGTTCATACTGCTTTCCGCTCCACTCTACTTCATCGTCGTACAACAATCGGGATATACGGCTGAATTCTTTTTCATACGAACGTTCGTTGTTCAAATCGTAAACAGCAAAATAGCCCCAACCGTTCTGACGGATGTTTTTCAAGCAGTCATCATCTATCTTTACATCTCCTCTGGCTGTGGTGACTTCAATAGCATACGGGCATTGTTTGGCTATGCTTACCGTATCGGCAGGAATGGCCTTCCACTTACCGTAATATCCGTAAATGGAATAGTCGATCAATTCATCCACTGTTTTTCCTTCTACCGTACCGACCGGATAGTCGTATCCCGCATACCAGTAAATCCCTATTGTCTTGTCCGGCATTAACTTACGGCTTTCATACACCAAATCGGCATAACGCTGCGAAGTACATTCTTCAATGCTTGGAGCTACTGCATCCGAAGGAATATAGGGCTCCACAGCCTGGTCGGTGGCATAGGTGGAATACTCATCATCAAAGTCTATGCCGTCAAATCCATAAATATCAATATACGCTTTCAAATCCTTTGCAAAGGCGCGGGCGGCATCTTTCGAAAGACTACGCATACCGGCAGCAGTGTGGTCTCCCAAGATAGAGAGATGAACTTTTATGCCTTTTGCCTGCAACGGACGTACAGTCTGCTCGATATTATCAAGTACAAATCTGGTTTGCTCGTTACACGAAACATAAGGAACATCATCTGCATTCAAACGAATGTTGGCTGCAAACACACTGGCTATGTCAAAGAAAGGAGACTTATCGCTCTTCATCGTGTACTCACCCGCATTCAACATACTTTCACGATTGACTTCCACATAACATAAATTCTTTACCTTGCGTCCCGCATTGACTTCCGGCATGGCTGCAAGCGGTTTTACCAAATAAATAAAAGCCTTGTTGTCCGTATGTTTTTCCGTTCCCGCAGTAGCTACCGCCGATACAGCCACAGCATAGGTAGCCCTTTCCGTTCCACCCGGCAGTATATCCAGTGCAAGTGTGGCAGACTTACTTTTACCGGCTTCAACAACCACGTTGCCATTGTTTTCCAGTAACAGTTTGTCTGCCGGATACATCGTATACCCCGTACCATTCAACTGATTATAAGCATCCAATATCCTGGAATCCAGTTTGAAAGTAACGGCAACCTCCTGTTCTGCCGGTTCACTCAATTCAAAAAACAAATGTCCCGTAGCTTTTTTATCTCCTCTGAGCGCAATGGGAGTCAACATTTTTGCACCGGCGGCAGACTTCACTTCCCCGAAAATCGCTCCGGGATTTTCCGTAGTCTGTTTTCTGCCATTACCCGCCTCGGAGCAACCGGAATTCAATATCATTGATGACAGCATTAAAACACCTGCCAATATAAGCGTTCCTATTTTCATATATCTCATATATTATTATTCATTTAGATTAAAAACAAAAACTAACCTAAGAGAGATATCCGCAATCATACTTAGGTTAGTTTTCCATATAGGGAAACGGCAATGCACCGTTTTCCTATCATAACTTAAAACGGATTATCTGAAGTTATCCGGTGTTTTCCACTTACCGGTTTCATCCATCGTATCTGCCACATCCCACCATACTTTAGTACCTTGTGTATAAGCAGGCTTGTTCGGATTTCTGGATTCACTGTTCGGATAGCTTACACGCTTAATCAGTTTGGTATTCTCCACCTCACCGCTTGAGTTGTTGCCATAACGCGGCAGCAACAAATAACGGGGATAATCTGTGCGGCGAACCTCAGCCCAACCTTCGTTACCGTTAGGATAGACAGCCAGCCATTTTTGTGTAATGATTTGTTCCAGTTGTTCTTCTCTTGAACCACTGCATCGAAAGCTCTTTACCTTTCAAATTGTCGATATATTCGTCTGCTTTATCTGAAGCAATACCGTAATAGTTCATAGAAGCACGTACACCATCTTCATACAATCTTCCGGCAACTGTAGCTCCTGTTTCATTGCCCCAACCACGCAACGCAGCCTCAGCTTTCAGGAAAAGAGATTCAGAGTAACCGAGCCAAACAATTTCACGAGCCTGATTCCACCAACAATCGGGAAGCATTTCATCGCTCTTCAGATTAGTCTTCATAGGTGAATACTTCACTGTGTACTTAGAACCGACTTCTTTTGCCCCATTTCTGTATCCGCCGTATTCAGCATTGGGGTCCTCTGCTTTATAATCGTCCTTGATTCCCGGATCATAGGGTGAAGGACGGAAGAACAGTATCTTGCAACGGGGATCCAAATAGCAATTCGCTTCTTTTTCATTATACTTGGTAGCGTCCAATCCAAAGATAGTACCTTCCTCATCTGCATTTCGGGCAACCTTTTCAACAAAGCCACTGGCATTGGCATCTACACCCTCTTTAAGAGCCTGATTTTTATAAGCCCACTCCATCTCTTTCGGTAAAACGCAACTTGCACCCCAGCTGAACATCAATGCAAAGATATTCTCATTGCCACCGGTTATCCACTGACGTTTAGGAATCAGTTTCATATTATCTTCCTGGCCTTTCATCAAGCCCGAAGGATCTGACAAAGCTTTTTCTCCTTGCTCCCGAGCGACTTCCGGAGCAACATTGCTTACACGTAAAGCCAGACGTAAGCGCAAGGTATTGGCGAAGCGAATCCACGGCTCTACCTTACCTCCATAGATGCGGTCATCCTCGGCACTGAAAGAGTACTGCTCTACAGTAGGTGGATTATGCAATTCCGTAATGGCTTGGTCAAGCAATTTAAAGATAATGTCATACACTTCTTTCTGCGGAGTATAAGTAACATTTTCCGTAGGCGGCATCGCACCTTTCACATAATACTGGATAGGAATATCACCATACGTATCGGTTTGTGCCGAAAGCAGGAAAGCGTAATAGATACGGGTTATATAGAACGCATTGTGATAATACTCCTTGTTGCAGAACCAGAAAGTCTTGATAAGCTGGCTGTACTCGGCAATCGTACGGTCGTCATAAAAATGCTTCCAACGGGCAGCAGACCAGCCGTCATTATAAGCATACGCCGGTGAATTGTTCAAGAAACCGTTCGAGCCATTATATGCCGCATAGACATCATGAGTCAGATTGGTAGCAGTCTGGTAATCGTTATACAGACCTTCATAAGTAAAAGTTGAAGAAAATAGAGCCTAATGCACTTTCCGTAGCCTTCAAACTTTCCAAAGCGCTCTCCGAAATGGTATAATCAATATCAATACCCTCCGGACCGCAATCCATAACCGACGGGTCATAGACAGGTGCATTCGGATTGGTATTCATTTCTTCAAAATCATGGCATCCGGCCAATGCCAGCAATGAGCAGAGAGCAACGGATTTATATAAATTAAGTTTCATATAATTTTAATATTTGAGTTTTTAAGTTTCCTACTGCATTATCAAGTTTAAAAACCTAAGCTGACAGACAGACCGAATGTACGGGTATAAGGCAGTGCCGCATAGTCGATGGCCTGTGAGAACATGGTTGTATCATAACCTCCCTCCGGACTTGTACCCGGTGTATGTTTCAGCAGGTAACAAAGGTTACGTGCCACGAATGATACGCTGAGCGACTGAATCGGAGTCTTTTTCAACAGTTTAGTCGGGAAATTGTAACCGATTGACAACTCTTTCAATTTGATGAATGAAGCATCGTACAAGAAATCCTCCGCCAACAACGCGCCATAATACTGGCTTGCCGTAATCTTGGTAGTATTGGGTTGTCCGCTTTCGGTTACACCGGGGAACACCATCATATAATTATCCTTCTCACCGCGATTCTCGGTACGCTTTGCCAAGCCGTTACCTGCTGCCACCATCTCGGAATAAGAAAGGATGTCGCCACCGAATTTCATATCGAACATTGCCGACAAGGTAATTCCCTTATAAGTAAAGGTAGGCGATACGGACATAGTCAAATCAGGCTGAATATTGCCGATAGGATTGTTTACGCGTTCTTTCTCATCGTTGATTGTCTGAGGCAAACCGTTCTCACCGATAATGATATTACCGCTGTCATCGCGTTTGTACAGTTTCTGAGCATAGATTTCACCCAGTTTTTCTCCGGCACGTGCACCTACGTTAACGGGAAAGTTACTGTCACCGTTAAAGAACAGGTAGTTCACATTAGCATCCGGTGCCAATTCTTTCACCTTAGATACGTTATGAGCAATATTCACATTCAAATCGAACGTAAAGTCTTTGGTATCCACAATTGTAGAATAAAGCATCAACTCCACACCCTGATTGGTAATCAAACCGGCATTTACCCATTGTCCGCCACTCCAGGGAGCCGCTGCGGGCACTTTCATAATCTGGTTCTTAGTCTTGCTATAATAGTAAGTGAAGTCAAAACCCAAACGGTTATTAAAGAATTTCATATCAAGACCAGCCTCGTAAGAGGTAGCGATTTCCGGTTTCAGATTGTCATTCATCTTTACATTGCTCTTATCCGGAACCAGAATACCGTTGTCGAACTTATAACCATAGGTATTTATCAACTGATAGGGTTCCGTATCCTTACCTACCTGAGCTGCGGAAAGACGCAACTTGGCAAAAGTAACCCACGATGGCAACGGCTTGTCGATGCTCTTCATAAAGTCGGAGATAACAAAACTCAAGTTGGCGCTGGGATAGAAGAACGAATTGTTGGCCTTTGGCAAAGTAGACGACCAGTCATTACGGGCCGTAATATCGAGTGACAGATATTCCTTCCATGACATCTGTACCGAACCGAACACGGAATTCATGGCACGTTCACGCTCCACATTAGCAGCGGTACGAAGCAGATTGGAAGCATTGAACATCCACAATCCTTTAGTGTGCATATTACCCACACCGGCAGTAAGGTTCTCGAATTTCTGATACATGAAGTTGGCGCCGGCAGTAAAGCCCAGACGGAAGTTATCAGTCAACTGGCGATCGCCCATCAATACAACTTCGGCATTGCTTTCAAAGAAGTTCTCTTCACCGCGATCCATCTTATCATCCTTAATCTGGCTGGGGAAAGATTCTCCGCTGATACCGTCACCGCCATTGGTATTCTCCACACGGGTACGATAGTAGTCGAACGCATATTTGGCTGAAAGATGCAACCAATCGGTAAAGTTGATTTTAGCTCCATAGTAACCGAAGGCACGCCAGCGCTCATCGCTGTTGTGACGTTGGTTCAGTACATAATAAGGGTTACGGATACCGGCTGTAGGACCATACCAGTTGCTGTGTACACGGTCCTCCGTAGAATATTGTTTCAAATCGTCCAGGCGGACATTATGAGGAATACCCATCAACTGGTTGATTGCACCGTAGTTACCATATTGCGGACGGTCTGTTGCCTTCGTGCGGCTCAAAGAGATTTTACCGTCCATAGACATCCACTTATTCAGTTCCGTACCGGCATTAAGGTCGATATTCACACGGTTCAGTTTTTCATTGGGGAATACGCCCTTGCTGTCCGAAATACCGACAGAAGCACGATAATGAGAAGTTTCCGTACCGTTGCTCACAGATACGTTGTGATTTTGAGAGAAACCGGTATCGAAGTAATCCTCCAGTTTATTGCCGTACTTGGAGTAAGCGTATGTCTCACCGTTCCAAGCCTTTTGCTGGCTGCCGTCAAGAACAGGTCCCCAGCTGCCCGATGCCGATGTAGTATATTCAGCACCGCCATTCGCACCAATTTGTCCCTGACCGTAACGGGTTTGCTGTTCCAGCGTTTCCGCTACACTGCTCCAGGTGAAATTACCACTATAACGCACACCGAAACCTGCTTTTTTTGAACCTTTCTTGGTTGTTACAAGGATAACACCGTTACCGGCACGCGATCCGTAAAGAGCAGCCGCATTAGGTCCTTTCAACACGGAAATACTTTCAATGTCGTCCGGATTAATGTCGAGTGCTGTGCCACCACGGTCTACACCTTCATAGAAAGAAGCATCGCTGTTGTTGTTATCGCTGAACGGCACACCGTCTACAATCCACAACGGCTGGTTGTTGTCGCTCAAGGAAGAGTTACCGCGGATGGTGATTTTGGTAGAACCGCCCAAGCCGGTTGCCGAGGCGTTCATCTGAAGACCTGCCACCTTACCTTGCAGTGCGCTGGTTACCGAAGGGTCGCCGGTTTTATTCAGTTCATCGCTCTTCAGTTCCTGAACCGCATAACCCAGCATCTTCTTCTCGCGCTTGATACCGAGGGCAGTAACCACAACCTCCTGCAATAACTGCGAGTCGTCTTTCATCGTTACATTAATGGCGGCTTGTCCGTTTACATCAATGTCTACCGCCTCATAGCCAATGTAAGAGAAACGCAATTTGGCCGACGGAGCCGAAACATTCAACGTATAATTACCGTCAATATCCGTAATCGTACCGTTGGAAGTCCCCACTTCCTGAATACTTACGCCAATCAGCGGTTCGCCCGTAGTATCTTTAACGGTTCCCGTAACTTTGTGAGTTGCCTGCTGGGCTACCTGGGCAACTGCCGTCCTCGTTTCTTTTTTAGAAAGATACACCACACCGTCTTCGATGCGATAGCTGACACCCTTTCCCTCGAGCGCCTTGTCCAAAACGGTTTCCAACGAAGCATTCTTCAAATTCACTGCATGCACAGGAATGGAAGCCAGATTGTCATCATAAAAAAATTGGTACTTGGACTGCGCCTTGATCTGCTTTATCATAGTCCCTAAACGGGCATTTGACAAAGCAACATTCAGCTGAGCTGCCGCAATCTGAGAAGAGGTTGCAAACATGGCAAAAATAAGAAATGCACGGAGCAGTTTCTGAAAATTGCACAAATACTTGTTTTTCATACTTGTCTCTTTTAAGATTAAACTAATTACTTTATATTAGATTTTTTCACTACGATAATAGAACAACCACACCTATGGAAAACACTTACGCGAGCAAACACTTTTTTTTCAACAAAAAAATATTTATCTTACAATCAAAACCTTACAGCTATTTGTTCCGGATATACCCTTCCAGCCGGCTACGCAAAAATTTCAATGCCTTATACATATGAGCCTCCACCGTACGGAGCGATACATCCATCGCTTCGGCAATATCCTTATTCTTCATATTGTGCAAGTAGCTGAGCTTAAATACCAGCTTGCATTTTTCCGGCAATTCATCGATGGCGCTGACGATATGCTTCCTTAATTCCCGGTCTTCTATCCGTTTCAGCACATCGTTGTCATCCGGCTGGTAAAACAGGGCGCGCTTATTGTACACTTCCTGCATGGCTGCTTCATAGCTGTTCTTGATGTCGCGATGTTTCAACACATTCAGTGCACGGGTATAAACCGCCCGGTACAGAAAAGCCTGTATCTGCTCGCCCACTGTCACACTGTCTTTTCTGTGCCAGAGCTCCACAAACACTTCCTGCACCACATCCTCGGCATCTTCCTCCCCTACCATGCGCGTTGCATAAAACAGCAGATTCGCATAGTATTTCCGGAACAGTTGCCTGTACACTATGTCAAACTCATCTTCCATATATTATTTCAAGGTAAGCTCAATACCATGCTTTTCCGGGTTCACTTCCCATTTCGAACTCCAGAATACTGCCGTTCATTATCTGCTCATGCGTAATATAACTTTTGTCATAAGGCTTTCCGTCGAGCTTCACCGACCGGATATACCTATTCTTCCCGCTCACCCCATGAGCAAGAACCGTAAAGGTTTTGCCATTGGACAACCGCATCCTTACCTCCGGATACAGCGGCGTACCTATTTCATACTCACCGCCGACCGGATTTACAGGATAGAATCCCATGGCGCTGAATACATACCAGGCAGACATTTGCCCGCAATCCTCATTACCGCACAAGCCGGCGGGCGTATTCTTATACAACTCACGCATCACCTCCGACGCATACTTCTGGGTTTTCCAGGGTTGCCCCACTTTGTTGAACAGATAAATAACATGATGGCTCGGTTCATTGCCATGCGCATACTGCCCTATCATACCGGTACTGAAAATAGGAAGCTCCTCATCATCGGCAGGGCGGTACGTGAACATACTGTCAAGCTTCTGCGCAAAGCGCTCCTTCCCGCCGGTCAGGGCTATCAGCCCGTCAATATCCTGCTGCACCGACCAGAAATACTGCCAACCGTTGCTTTCGCAAATATGTGGTGTATAATCATCCGGCGAGAAACCGTCTGCAAAAGCTCCCCTGTCATCACGCGGCTGCATGAAAGATGTCTGCGGATTATATACATTCTTATAATTCTGCGAACGTTTGTAGAATTCATCCGCTACCTGCCGCTCACCCAGCTTCTCGGCCATGCGTGCTATACAGTAATCATCGTAAGCATACTCCAGGGTTTTGGAGAGCGACCAGTTCTCTGCATTATAGCTATCCGTCACGTTGTAAGGCACATATCCATGCTTCTTATAAAGGCCGATACCCCGATAATCATCCATATTGGCTGTGGCCACGCAAGCCTCCAAAGCCTTCTTAGCATCAAAATCCCCTATGCCTTTCAGACAGGCATCCACAATGACCGGTACGGAGTGATAGCCTATCATCATATCCGTTTCACTGCCATAAAAATTCCATACCGGCAGGCGGCCGTTCTGCTCATAAAAGGCAAGGAAGGATTTTACCATGTCGTTCACACGCGCCGGTTCTATATAAGTATAAAGCGGATGAGAGGCACGGTACGTATCCCATAAGGAGAAAGTGCTGTAATTTGTCCACCCGTCGGCTTTATGTATCTGTTTGTCGGGCCCGTAATAAGAACCGTCCACATCGGCATAGATGGTAGGAGCCAGCATCGAGTGGTAAAGAGCCGTGTAAAACTTCACCTTTTCATCGTGATTGTCGCACTCGATTTCTATCCGTGACAAATGCCCGTTCCAGTTTTTGCGTGCGGCAGCAAGGTATTTATCGAAATCATCATCAGGTACTTCCGCCGCCAGATTACGCGCTGCCCCTTCCATGCTTACCCCCGAAATGGCCGTACTCACAAGGAGCTGCTCTCCCTTTGCCGTCTTAAAGTCAAAACGTGCCATGACCGAAGTCCCGATTCTTTTTCCATCTTTCAGGACTGCTGCCGAATCCAGCTGCATCGTCTCAAAGGGGCGGGAAAAGCGTGTACGGAAGAAGATGCGCTGACCGCGCGCCCATCCGTCAGAGAAACGATAGCCCTGAATAGTAACGGAATCTACCTTCTCTATATAGGAATCTTCCGTAAAGTCCCAATTCATGGCTTTCCTCAAATTCAAGATAACAGCGGCATCAGCCTCGGGAAAGGTATAGCGCTGAATGCCGCAACGCTCGGTTGCGGTAAGCTCTACGTTGATATCGTAATCTTTCAGGAGCACGCGATAGTAACCTGCGCTTGCGGCCTCATCGGCATGCGAGAACCGGGAGTGGATGCCCAACGGTTCTTCCGCCTCTTTATAAGGAAGGGTTACCGGCATGAAGGAAATGTCATACAAATCGCCCGCCCCCGTACCTGAGAGATGGGTGTGACTGAAACCGGCAATCGTACTGTCGGGATAAAAATATCCCGAAATGCGGTCCCAACCGGGAAGCCCGTTGTCGGGACTGAGTTGCACCATGCCGAAGGGAACCTGTGCGCCGGGATACGTATTTCCGGTAAAATCAGTACCGATAAACGGATTTACATAGTCTGCATAACATTCGCCTGCGGCTTTCAGAGCGTCCCGCTGCATACAAGAGGATAGCAACAGGACAGGTAAGACTGTACAAATGGATCTCAATATTTTCATAATATGATACGGTTAACATATTCAAACTGCCTATTAAAACAACCCAACATGAAATAACACTTATTTCCATAAGTATGTCCGAATACAAATATAATAAAAAATGTGTATGTTTTCACACTTTTTGCATATTTTTTCGTCCGTACCCCAAAACGGATAAAGAGAGTTTTCTACAAGATAAAGTATTCGGAACTCATGTTTTTTATTTATGTTTGCGTAAAAAAACAAATGAACTATACAACTTACCTCTTTGACTTCGATTATACGCTTGCCGATTCTTCACGCGGCATCGTCACCTGTTTCCGCAACGTGCTGAACCGCCACGGCTATACCCGCCCGACCGACAACGACATTAAACGCACCATCGGCAAGACGCTGGAAGAATCTTTTTCCATTCTTTCCGGTGTAACCGATACCCGCCAGTTGGCTGAATTCAAAAAAGAATATATAAAAGAGGCAGATACGCACATGACCGTCAACACCGTGCTTTTCCTTGAAACCAAATCGGTACTGGCAGCCTTGAAAGATTCAGGCGCCCGCATCGGAATTATATCCACCAAATTCCGTTACCGCATCAAGGAGCTGCTGGACCAGCATTTTCCCGAAGACTTTCTTGACATCATCATCGGCGGAGAAGATGTGCAAACGCCCAAGCCGTCGCCGGAAGGTCTGTTGCTTGCCATCAGGCAACTCCATGCCACCAAGGCCGAAACACTATACATCGGCGACAGTACGGTAGATGCAGAAACCGCACAAAAGGCCGGAGTGGATTTTGCAGGCATCACGCACGGCATGACCACCGCCGAAGAACTGAAGAAATACCCGCACAAGAAAATAATGAGCAGCCTGGAAGAATTGTTAGAACGGGAACCACTGCCCGCCGCTGCACCTCCCAGAACATCAGTGTACGCCGCATCGCGCTTCTGCTGCTCCTCTTAGCCGCATTCGCCGCTCTCTTTTGCTTTCTCCTCCTTATATAATGCTTAAGGAAATACCTTGCCACAATTAAATCGTTCCGCTATGGGGAAAGTTTTGTTCCGCCATGGTGGAACAAAACTTCCTCCACGGTGGAACAGAATGTTCCCCACGGTGGAACGAATAAGCCTTCGCATCTCCACCGCTTAACGTCACTCCCGGAGCATCCCGGCTTATGGAGAAGCATTTGTTTAAGCACGAAATATTAATTGTCTAAAAAAAGAGAAAGAAAGATTTGTCCGTTCCAAATAAAAGAGGTAATTTTGTGCCCGATTATTCCGCACCGGGTTTAATTAAGTGTATTCTAAGTGATTAGAGGCCACCCGACGGAGCTAACTTATACATTATATATAAGAAATGTACGCAATTGTAGAAATCAACGGCCAGCAATTCAAAGCAGAAGTTGGCAAGAAACTGTTTGTACACCACATGCAAAACGCTGAAGCCGGTGCAACAGTAGAATTCGAGAAAGTTCTTTTGGTAGACAAAGACGGCAACATCACTGTAGGTGCTCCCACAGTAGAAGGCGCAAAGATAGTTTGCGAAGTTGTTTCCGGTTTGGTAAAAGGTGACAAGGTTCTTGTTTTCCACAAGAAAAGAAGAAAAGGCTATCGCAAACTGAACGGTCACCGTCAGCAATTCACAGAGTTAACAATTACAGAAGTAGTAGCTTAATCAATTAAAACAGTAAGAAGAAATGGCACATAAAAAAGGTGTCGGTAGTTCTAAGAACGGCCGCGAATCACAGAGCAAGAGATTAGGCGTTAAGATATTTGGTGGCGAAGCTTGCAAGGCAGGTAACATCATCGTTCGTCAAAGAGGTACTGAATTCCATCCGGGTAACAACATCGGTATGGGTAAAGACCACACTCTTTTCGCCTTGGTAGACGGAACTGTACAGTTCAAAGTAGGTAGAGAAGACAGAAGATTCGTTTCTGTTATTCCTGCCGAAAATGCAGAAGCATAAGTTTCCGGACAAAAAATAAAGCGAAGGGATGCAATCAGACAGATTGCATCCCTTTCTTTTTAAGCGCAAAAATAAGCAAGTTTCTTTTTTGTAATACTTTTGATTTGCACTATCTTTGCCCTCACAAATCCGGAATATCATAAAAACAAGTATAAGATATGCTTACCATTAAACAAATTACAGACAATACCGACGCGGTAATCCGCGGACTGGAGAAAAAGCACTTCAAAAACGCCAAAGAAACCATTGAGCAAGTGCTGGAAACCAACAACAAACGACGCAATACCCAAACAATCTTAGATAAGAACCTGTCGGAAGTCAATTCCCTGTCCAAATCTATCGGAATGCTGATGAAAGAGGGCAAGAAAGACGAGGCAGAGACTGCCAAAAACCGTGTAGCCGAATTGAAAGAAGCCAACAAGGCATTGCAGGAAGAAATGGACCAAGCCGCAACCGACCTGCAGAACCTGCTCTATACAATTCCCAATGTTCCTTACGACAGCGTACCCGAAGGTGTAGGCGCCGATGACAATGTGGTGGAAAAAATGGGCGGTATGGAAACCGAGCTTCCCAAAGATGCGCTTCCACACTGGGAACTGGCCAAGAAATACGACCTGATAGACTTTGATCTGGGTGTTAAAATCACGGGTGCGGGCTTTCCTGTATATAAAGGAAAAGGCGCACAGCTCCAACGTGCGCTCATTAACTTCTTCCTGGACGAGGCACGCAAGTCGGGCTATACGGAAATAATGCCGCCGACAGTGGTCAATGCCGCTTCCGGTTACGGAACAGGCCAGTTGCCCGACAAAGAAGGTCAGATGTACCATTGCGAAGTGGACGATTTGTATCTGATTCCGACTGCCGAAGTTCCCGTAACGAATATCTATCGCGATGTAATCCTTGACGAAGAAGCAGCTTCCTATCAAAAACTGCGCTTATACACAATGTTTCCGTCGCGAAGCAGGCTCATACGGTAAAGACGTACGCGGCTTGAACCGTCTGCACGAATTCTCCAAAGTAGAATTGGTACGCATCGACAAACCGGAACATTCCAAAGAGTCTCACCAAGAGATGTTGGACCATGTGGAAGGATTGCTCCAAAAACTGGAACTGCCTTATCGCATCCTGCGTCTGTGTGGTGGCGACATGAGTTTTACAGCTGCCCTTTGTTTCGACTTCGAGGTGTACTCCGAAGCACAGAAACGCTGGCTGGAAGTAAGTTCGGTATCCAACTTCGACACTTATCAGGCCAACCGCCTGAAATGCCGCTACCGTACAGCGGAAAAGAAAACAGAGCTTTGCCACACACTGAACGGTTCTGCACTGGCACTGCCGCGTATCGTAGCAGCGCTATTGGAAAACAACCAGACACCGGAAGGTATCCGCATTCCGAAAGCACTGGTTCCGTATACAGGATTTGAGATGATTGACTAAGGAGTTACGCTCTCCCATTAGTTGTCATTTACCCATTAAAAACAATAAAGGTGCATCAGAATATGAAACTTCTACTATTCTTGATGCACCTTTATAGCAATTAGGGCAAAAACCCATATCGCGTCACAATCCTTTAAATAGCTCCTTATCGCCCCTGCCCCTATTCGTTGTGTGGCCATTATATTTTTTCTGAAAAAGAATAGGAAATCTCCCGGATATTATTCATATATTTGTCAATAGTAACTTTATATACTATTTATCCTTTTAGTGAGCGCGTCTTTATCAAGTTGTTTTTTTTCTGGTGTAACATCATCATACTAAAGGATTATTAAAAAAGGATGTGAAAAACAAACAATTATAGAACATGTATATCAAGCAAGACGGTGCCAATAAAAAAAAAAGAGACCGACGATAAATAAATGGATTTACCGTTTTCTTGCCATAGTGAGTATGCTGATCGTGGTGATTCCTGCCGGGGCAAATGTGCATTATAAAATCGGCGTCATACATTCCTATGAGAAAGGCTACCATGATGCTGAAAGATACCACCAGACACTGGAAAAAAAGAGCTTTCGACCGTGGGTATTAAAGCTGAAATCAACGATCTTTTCTTGAATTGTGATGAATTGAGATACGAGGATGAACTTGTCCGTGCTTTTTTTTATCGATGAACTGACCGATTGGGGAGCCGATATTATCGTTATTTTCAATAATCAGGCCGCTTATTCCATGCTGAAGTGCGATAATCCCCGCCTGCGCAATATCCCCGTGGTGTTCAGCGGAGTGTACCACCCCGACCGGGAACTCATCGGGCAATTCCCCCAACGTCACCGGTTTCAGCGATATTCCGGACTTTGTCAGCACAATCAGAATGATTGAAAATATGATGGGAAAATCACGCATAGTGGTGATGAGCGGCAGTGGCATGATTGATAAACAGATGTGGGAAAACCTTGACACCCAATGCAAAGAGGCCGGAATCGAGACCTACGAAGGCGATGTCTTTGAACATATCCTGGCGCACCGGGTAGTCCGGAATGCCTATTTAGAGGAAAAGGATGAGTTGATTAACGAAGAGATTGATACAACCGTCGTCATGCGTCTGATGAGTGAAGCTATGCCCCTGCGTACTATCCAGCAGACCGCACGGGGTTCCGAAACCTATCTGATGCTGACTTCGCGCACCTACAATTCTATGGATGCCCAGGAGTTTTTCGTCAATCCTTCTTTTGCCGTCATCAACGAAGGATTCGGTTCGAATACAAAAATGCTGGGCGGCTATTTCTGTCCCCTGGAATCACAGATGAAGCACCTGGCAGAGGGAATTGCCCTGCGTTTGCAGGGAAAAATGCCCGCGCAGCAAATCACACTCCTGCCGAAAGAATATGTCCTCAACTGGCATGCCTTGCAACGTTACGGCATTTCCGCCACCGGACTGCCTGAGGAATATACCGTCATGTATATACCGTTTTTCGTCCGCTACCGTTCCTTGCTCATTTCGGGTTTCCTGTTGGCCTCATTCCTTATCGTCGCCGTCATTGCTTTCCTTATATATAGCATATGCCATGAACGGGGACGGAAACGGGAGGCTTTGCGTGCGCTCCGGTATGAACACGAGACTCTTGAACTTGCTATCGAAGGAGGCATGACGTATGCCTGGCGGAGGGAGAAAGGCGGCCTCAGTTTTGATCCGCATTTCTATAAGTTAATTCATTATACGGACAAATTCATAACACGGGAGCAAATCTTACAATACATTCATCCGCAGGACCGCGAGCGATTTTGCGCCCGTTTCCTGCAAAGCAACCAGTATACCAACCAAAGGGGAACAGTATCGCTGTAACTTCAGCGGCAAATATCAGTGGTGGGAATTCCGCTACAATTATGTGCTCAGCGACGGGCATGCGGCAGTGGTCACAGGGCTTTTACAAAATATACAGGAAGTAAAGGACAGGGAAACGGAATTGATCGAGGCACGTAACATTGCCGAGCAGGCGGAACTGAAACAGTCGTTCCTGAACAATATGAGCCACGAAATCCGTACTCCTCTCAATGCAATCGTCGGTTTTTCCAGCATACTGGCCGAAACCCTGCAAACGGATGATGAGGAAATCAAAGAATATATCGATATCATCACACAAATACAGATTTGTTGCTGAACTTAATTAACGATATCCTTGAATTATCCCGCATTGATTGGGGGCGGCTTCGTTTACCCGCCAGGATAAAAATGTCCGTACGCTGCTGGAGTCCTATTACCGTACGTTCCATGTGCAGGTAAAGCCCGGACTAGAATTCCTATGCGATTTTCCCGACGAGAATTACACCGTCAGCGTCGATCCCATGCGCTTGCAACAGGTGGTTACCAATTTCTTTGTCGAATGCCAATAAATTTACGGAATCCGGATATATCCGGCTGGGATACCGCTATATCGCCGAAGAAGATAAAATCAGTATTTTGTCGAGGATACAGGGAAGGGCATCCCCAAAAAATGAATTGGAAATGATATTTTCCCGTTTTTATAAACGGATGAGTTTGCACAAGGTGCGGGACTGGGGCTGGCTATCTGCCAAGGAATAGTCCTTCGGCTGCACGGGCAAATCAAGGTAGAATCGGAAGTGGGCAAAGGAAGCCGGTTTTCAGTTCTGCTTCCGGCAGTTGCTGCTGACGGGATACAGAATGATTCTGTTCGGCAAAAGCCTGCGTCATGAGCAGAAAAAAACAATTCAAACCATGTCAAATACATTGAGATTCGTCTTTTCTTCTTTTCTTCCTGTTTGTGGGAGGAAAGACAATGGCACAAATCACGACATCCGGAATCCGGGGCTTGGTTGCCGATGAACAGTCGGAGCCGGTTGTGGGGGCGACTGTCCTTGCCACTCATATCCCTTCCGGTACACGTTATGGAGGAGTAACCGATGCGGACGGCCGTTACTACGTCCGGGGGATGCGTACAGGTGGACCGTACAGAATTGTGATTTCATTTGTCGGTATGCAGACCAGTGAAACCGATGGGGTTAATCTGAAATTGGGTGAAGTTTTCCGGCATGATGTAAAAATGGTCGAAGCTACCGAATTGCTTTCAGTAGTGGTTATCTCTGCCCGTGCCGGGCATAGATGCCACTAAAACCGGTGCGGCAATGAATATCGATGCGGCAGAAATCAATCGGACACCGTCTGTCTCCCATAGTATTGCCGATATGCTCGGATGAATCCGCAGGTGCGCAGTGACAACGACGGTGCCATGTTCTTTCTGGGCACCAACAACCGCTACAACAGCTTCCGTATCGACGGAGTGATGAACAACGATGTCTACGGTCTGGCGGCTAACGGCTCCAACGGCGGACAGGCCGGCACACAACCGGTATCCATGGAAACCATTGAACAGATACAAATCAATATCACCCCCTTCGACATACGCCAATCTGGTTTCACGGGCGGTTCCGTGAATGCCGTCACCAAATCGGGTACCAACGAATTTCACGGCTCGCTTTATGGATTCGGAAATAATGAAAAACTCATCGGACGGCGCTACCGGCTGATGAACGGGCTTACCAGCGAGAAGTATCCCGAACAATATGAATATCAAGCGGGCATAACGCTCGAAGGGCCCGTTGTGCGGAACAAGCTGTTTCTTTTTTGCCAATTATGAGAAAGCGGACAAGACTTATCAGAATCCATACGCTATCGGTAAGTCGGCATCGCGTGTCGATGCTGCCGTGGCGCAGTCGATATGGAAGAAACTGCAGGAAATGGCCGCAGCCCAGGGGAGTAACATACGGGGGCAATCTGATGCCACGGATGTATATACCAAACCGACAAAGCGGGCATCCGGTTGGACTGGAACATCAATGACAAACAAAAGCTGTCATTCCGCTGGAGTTTGGTTTCTGCCCGACAAATGAACAGTGCCAGTACGGCTCTTAACTTGAATGCTACCGATTATAGTTATGATTTTGTTTCGAAAACGAGTTCTTTTGTTGCCGAATTGCAAAGCCGTTTGTCGGACAGGATGGACAATGAGTTGCGTGTTTCCTACGTACGGGTAAGGGACAGACGGGAACCCGGCGCTCCTTTTCCTATGGTACAGGTCAATAATGTAGGCGACGGCATCCTGAACCTGGGCAATGACCGGTCTTCTATGGCAAATACGCTCGACCAGAATATCTGGTCGTTTACGGATAACCTTACCTATACGGCCGGAAAAACATACTCTTGTTATGGGTACGCACAATGAATTTTATCACTTTTCCAACCTGTTCATCCAAGATGCTTTCGGGAGTTATTTTTTTGATAATCCGGACGATTTCTACGCAGGACGAATCAAAGAATACCGCTTGGGAGGCAAAATGTGGCGGTCACCGGCGATACACGCTGGGCGGCTGCATTCGGGGCCGGAATGCTGGGATTTTATGTGCAGGACAATTTCAGCGCAACGGATAGGCTCGACCTGACTTTCGGACTACGGGCGGATATTCCTCTTTTTCTTCGATACTCCGGCCGAGAACGCAACTTTTAATGATTTTATGGCTTCCCGGGGCTGGAACTATAAGACCATCCAAACTGAACAGCCGTCCGCTTTTTTTTCTCCCCGCCTGGGTTTCCGTTGAATGTCGGACAGGCGCAAAAGTATGTATTGCGCGGAGGAGCCGGCATTTTCACCGGACGTATCCCATACGTCTGGCTAAGTAACAATTTCGCCAATACCGGCGTGCAGCTTTCTGTCTATAGGATTGCCAACAGCACCGACCATCCGGATGCCACTAAAGACCTGTCTTTCATCCTCGATCCCGCCAAACAGAGACAGAATGCCGGACAGCTTACTGTCGGCGGTTCGCAGACAATCAATATCTTTGACAAAGATTTCAAACATCCTCAGAATTTCCGGGCAAACCTGGCATTGGATTTCTCCCTTGGTGGAATCCGCTGGACGGCCGAGGCGATTTATTCGAAGACGCTGAATGACATTACCTATCGCAATCGGCTGTAGATCTGAACGGAAAGACGCTGGGAGAAGCGTTTCCAACCCTAAGTTTCGACCGCCGTCCCCTCCTGAGCAAAATCGAGGGAGCTGAGAATTACACAGGAATCTATGTGCTGAGGAATACCGGAAAGGTTACACCTACCACGCTTCGCTCTCGGGAGAAAAGAAATTCGCTTTCGGTCTGGACGTCCGGGCTTCCTATACTTTCATGAGGTCCCGCACCCAGAACAATGGCACATCCTCTGTCGCCCAGTCCAACTGGCAGTACAACTATACCTACCAAAATCCCAACCGTGCCGAACTGGCAAACTCCTCTTTCAATATTCCCCACAGCATCAAGGCTTCTGTCTTTTACACCGGAAAATGGAATAAAAATCAGACCACCACAGTCGGTCTGTTGTACAACGGCAGTAGCGGAATACCTTATAATGTATGTTACAACGGCGATTTGAACGGAGACACGGGAAACAATGACCTGATTTATATTCCTACCGATGAGGAAGTCGACCGGATGACTTTCTCCCCCACTTCCGCCTATACTGCCGAGCAACAAAAGGCTAATTTCAAGGCTTGGCTATCTCGGGACGAATATATGAAGGAACATCCTGCACATTCTTTGTTATTACCAAATAACCCCTATCTTTGCAAAATCTATCAATCTGACAGTAATTGCGTAATTACACCAACAAAATTATTAGATAATGAATAAAATCATTAGCAAAGAACACTTTTCTGAAAAGGTCTTCAAATTAGTAATTGAAGCACCGTTAATTGCTAAATCGCGCAAGGCAGGACACTTTGTAATAGTACGTGTAGGCGAAAAAGGCGAACGCATGCCGCTTACCATTGCCGAAGCCGACCCTGTAAAGGGAACTATCACTTTGGTTGTACAGGAAGTAGGTCTTTCATCTACCCGCTTGTGTGAGCTGAATGAAGGTGATTATATAACCGATGTTGTCGGTCCGCTGGGACAAGCCACCCATATCGAGAACTTCGGAACTGTTGTTTGCGCCGGTGGCGGTGTGGGTGTAGCCCCGATGCTCCCCATCGTGCAGGCATTGAAAGCTGCCGGCAACCGCGTCATTACCGTACTGGCAGGACGTACCAAAGAACTGATCATCCTTGAAAAGGAGATGCGCGAAAGCTCCGACGAAGTCATTATCATGACCGACGACGGTTCCTACGGACGAAAAGGTCTGGTGACGGAAGGTGTGGAAGATGTTATCAAACGCGAGAAAGTAGATAAATGCTTCTGTATCGGCCCGGCCATTATGATGAAATTCGTTTGTTTGCTGACGAAGAAATACGAAATACCCACCGATGTATCCTTGAATACCATCATGGTAGACGGAACCGGAATGTGCGGCGCCTGCCGTATCACCATCGGCGGTAAAACCAAATTTGTATGCGTAGACGGCCCCGAATTCGACGGTCACCAGGTAGATTTCGACGAAATGCTGAAACGCATGGGTGCATTCAAAAATATCGAACGCGAAGAAATGCATAAACTGGAAGAACCGCAAACTTGTCAGGCAACCGGCGAGAACACTCAGGCAGAAGATGAAAAAAGCCGCAATGCCGCTTGGCGCCAAGAGTTGCGCAAATCCATGAAAGCCAAAGAGCGTACTGCCATTCCCCGCGTGGAAATGAACGAGTTGGATGCGGAATACCGTTCGCACAGCCGCAAGGAAGAAGTGAACCGGGGATTGACCGAGGAACAGGCCCTGACAGAAGCCAAGCGTTGTTTGGACTGCGCCAATCCGGGGTGCATGGAGGGTTGCCCCGTAGGTATAGACATACCCCGTTTCATCAAGAATATAGAACGCAGCGAGTTTCTGGAAGCAGCCAAGACATTGAAAGAAACCAGCGCATTGCCCGCTGTCTGCGGTCGTGTGTGTCCGCAGGAAAAGCAATGCGAATCCAAGTGTATCCACTTAAAGATGAACGAAAAGCCGGTTGCCATCGGTTATCTGGAACGCTTCGCCGCAGATTACGAGCGGGAAAGCGGACAAATCTCCGTGCCGGAAATCAAAGAAAAGAACGGCATTAAGATTGCTGTAATCGGTTCGGGACCCGCCGGTCTGTCTTTCGCCGGAGATATGGCGAAATATGGTTACGATGTTACCGTATTCGAGGCACTGCACGAAATCGGCGGCGTATTGAAATACGGTATTCCCGAGTTTCGTCTGCCCAACAAGATTGTGGATGTAGAAATCGAGAACCTTGCCCAAATGGGTGTGAAGTTTATCAAGGACTGTATCATTGGCAAGACATTAAGCGTAGAACAACTGGAAGAAGAAGGGTTCAAAGGCATATTCGTCGCTTCCGGTGCCGGACTGCCGAACTTCATGAACATCCCCGGTGAAAACTCCATCAATATCCTATCGTCCAACGAATACCTGACGCGCGTCAACCTGATGGACGCCGCCAGCGAAGATTCCGATACGCCTGTGCCCTTCGGTAAATGCGTAGCCGTTATCGGTGGCGGTAACACGGCTATGGACTCCGTCCGCACAGCCCGCCGCCTGGGCGCCGAACGCGCTATGATTATCTACCGCCGCTCGGAAGAAGAGATGCCCGCACGCATCGAGGAAGTGAAACATGCCAAGGAAGAAGGTGTAGAATTCCTGACACTCCACAACCCGATAGAATACATTGCCGACGAGCAAGGAAAAGTAAAACAGGTGGTTCTTCAAAAAATGGAACTGGGTGAACCGGATGCTTCCGGACGCCGCAGTCCTGTCCCCATTCCGGGAGCTACCGAAACGATTGACATTGACCTTGCCATTGTCAGCGTGGGTGTTTCTCCTAATCCGATTGTTCCGAGTTCTATCAAAGGACTTGAATTGGGGCGCAAAGGTACGATTGCCGTAAACGACAACATGCAGTCGTCCATACCGACCATTTATGCCGGTGGCGACATTGTCCGCGGCGGCGCTACCGTAATCCTTGCTATGGGCGACGGGCGGAAAGCTGCTGCAGCGATGAATGAACAACTGAAGAACTAAAGAAGCTTCACCATAAAAAGAAAGAAAGCGTATCGCAATGAACGATACGCTTTCTTTTTCTTTCTATCTGATACAGAACTTACTTCACCACCTTGTTTGTCACCGGATCGGGAAAAATCACCGTCGGCTTAAACGTCTTGGCCTCTTCAAAGTCCATCAATGCATACGACATGATAATAACAATGTCATCCGGTTGAACCCTACGGGCTGCCGCGCCGTTCAAACAGATTTTGCCCGAACCGCGCTCGCCTTTAATAATGTAGGTTTCAAAACGTTCACCGTTATTATTGTCGGCAATATAAACCTTCTCGCCGGCAATCATGTTAGCGGCATCCATCAAATCTTCATCAATCGTGATGCTCCCCATATAATTGAGGTTGGCTTCCGTAACACGGGCGCAATGGATTTTAGACTTCAACACTTCAATCATCATAAGATTGGCTTTTTTATGTTTATTATTCCTTATACTTGATATTGTCAATCAGGCGGACTTCTCCGCAGAACACCGTAATGCAACCCACGGCATACGAAGTATCTTCCCAATCGGCAATCTTCTGCAACGTGTTGCCGTCCACCAGTTCAAAGTATTCCAAACGCAAGCCGGGAGCGGCTACAATGGTATCTTCCACAAACTTCTGTGTCTCAGCAACCGTATGCGAAGCCGCAAAGGTACGACTTTCAAATAAAGTCTGCGAAATTTTCAAGGCATTTTTACGTTCCTCGTCAGACAGACGGGCATTGCGGCTACTCAGCGCCAAGCCGTCTTCCTCACGTACGATGGGACAACCTACAATCTCCAACGGATACTTCATCTGATGCACCATTTCACGGATAATGGCCAATTGCTGAAAGTCCTTCTCACCGAAATAGGCGCGATCCGGCTGCACCGCATCAAACAACTTGCTCACAATCTGACACACACCGTTAAAGTGTCCCGGACGAAATGCTCCTTCCATTACCGTGTCCAAAGGTGCGTAGCTGAATCGGCGCGTATCCGGTTCCGGATACATCTCCTCCACTGCCGGAGCAAAAACAAACGCAGCCCCACATTCTTCCAGCAAACAGCAATCAGCCTCCGGCGTACGGGGATATTTCACTAAATCATTTTGTCATTAAACTGGGTCGGATTTACAAAAACGCTTACTACGGCAGCGTCATTTTCTGCCACACAACGTTTCACCAATGAGGCATGACCGGCATGCAAAGCCACCCATCGTAGGCACCAGGCCTACCTTCTTTCCCTGGGCTCTCAAAGCCGAAAGTCCGGCCTGCAAGTCCTTGATAGTATGTACTATTTCCATTTTAATTGGTTATATAATAACTTGGTTGTTCGCAAAAGCGGTGCAAAATAAACCATTATTTAGCATATAAAGAAGAAATATCACAAATTAATGCAAAAGTCATTCCATACCCAAAGCTATATCCAGTCCTTTTTATCGCTGATATACAAACAGTTAACAATTCATAAGGAATTATAGATGAGCTCGTCTTGCTTTATTGCCCGATTTTTTTTATATCTTTGCAGAATAATTGAGAACATCGTTATTATGACAAAAGCGAACAAGGTTTTATTTATAACACAAGAAATTATCCCTTACGTTTCAGAATCCGAAATGTCCCTTGTTGGCAGAAACCTGCCGCAAGCAATCCAAGAAAAAGGCAGAGAAATCAGAACGTTTATGCCCAAATGGGGAAACATCAACGAACGCAGAAACCAATTGCACGAAGTGATACGTCTCTCCGGCATGAACCTTATCATTGACGATACCGACCATCCGCTTATCATTAAAGTAGCTTCCATACAGTCTGCCCGCATGCAAGTTTACTTTATCGACAACGACGATTACTTTCAGAACCGCCTGCAAGTAGTTGATGAGAACGGCGTTGAATATGAGGACAACGATGCACGCGCTATTTTCTATGCACGCGGTGTATTGGAAACAGTCAAGAAACTGCGGTGGTGTCCGGACGTTATCCACTGCCACGGCTGGATGACTGCATTAGCACCGCTGTATATCAAGAAAGCGTATAAAGACGAACCGTCATTCAGAGATGCAAAAGTTGTCTTTTCACTTTATGACAATGACTTCAAGGAACCGTTCCATCCCGATTTTGCCAGCAAGCTTCTTCTGAAGGGTATCAGTAAGAAAGACGTTGCCGATTTGAAAGAGCCGGTTGACTATACAGCTCTCTGCAAATTGGCGGTGGATTATTCCGACGGTGTCATCCAGCAAAGCGAACACGTGAATGAGGAAGTGATAGCATATGCCCGCCAAATCGGCAAGCCTGTCTTAGGCTATCAATCTCCCGAAATCTTTGCAGATGCCTGCAACGACTTCTACGACCAGGTTTGGGGAGCAGAATAAAAATAAAGTATCAATACGAAGAATTATGAAAGTAAAATATTTAGGGATATTGCTTTTTGCAATTCTGGCTTTCTACGGATGCGATGACAATACCGGCACATTGGGCATGAGCATGTTACCTGATTCTGACGGTATTTCAGCCACAACTACGACTTTTGATGTCACCACCAAATCTCTCCTTGCAGAAAAAGTTTATGCCAAGACAAGTACGGGATATGTAGGTAAATTCACCGATCCTGCTCCCGAAGGTTTTGGAAGCTACGAAGCCAGCTTCCTGACTGAGCTGAACTGTACGGACGACTTCAAATTCCCCGCAGTATATGACCCGGAAAAGCATGTGGGAACAATGGCGGGTGATACCGTCGTTTCAGCACAGTTGACAATATACTACTCTTCATGGTTCGGAGATTCCTTAAATCCATGCAGAATGTCGGTATATGAGCTGGACAAAAGATTAGAAAACAAGCACTATACCGATATTAATCCGAAAGAATATTACGGAAACGAAACTGACAAGCCGCATTTTGAAAAAACCGGTTATTTTGAGTTACACAAAGCATATACTGCTTACGATACCTCTGTTCCCGACTCTGTAAGAAATGCTACCGACTCTAATGGAAACAGTCTTTTTTATCCCAATGTAACTCTGCCTCTAAGCAAGCTGTTTGGAAATGAACTCCTGCAGTTGAACAGAGCTTACCAAAGAGGAGAAAACGATTTCTTTAAAAACTCGGAGAAGTTTATTGACAATGTATTGAAAGGAGTCTATATTAAGACGGATTACGGAGACGGAACAATTCTATACGTTGACCGTGTGGACCTGCAAATGCAATTCCGCTTTCATTACGTAGACAGCTTAGGAGTGAAGCTCACCAAAAAAGACGGTAAAGACTCTTTATATTATAGTACGGCAACAGTGTTTGCCTCCACCAAAGAAGTTATTCAAGCCAATAAGTTTGAAAGCTCCGAGGAATTAATCAAGAAAGCGAATGAAACCGGTTGGAGTTATCTCAAATCGCCTGCAGGTATTTTTACAGAGGCAACCTTGCCCTATGATAAAATACATGAAGAGTTGTTAAACGACACGCTGAATGCTGTCAAGCTGACTTTCACAAACTATAATAAGGAAAGTAACAAGTATAAATTCAGCATGAGTGCACCGGAAACCGTACTGTTGCTGCGTAAAAAAGACATGGATTCTTTCTTTGTCAACAACGAACTGCAAACAATGTCACCTCTTTTGTCGCAACTCACAACAGTATCGAAACCAACCAATACACCTTTATGAATATAGCCCGTCTGGTTTCTGCTTGCATCAATGAAAAAAAGACCGCCAAACAGAAAGCCAAAGAAGCGGCAGGTACATCGTGGAATGAAACAGCATGGGAAACAGAATGGAGCGAAGGCGAAGGAAAGGATTGGGATAAAGTAGTAATAATCCCCGTAGTTGTGACCTACGATACAAACAGCACTACTCCTTCCATAATTGGTATCCAGCATGACTTGAAGCCTACGTATGCCAAGCTGAAAGGTGGAGACCCGGAACAGGGTGGAACCAAATTGCAAATAGAGGTTACATATACTTCTTTCAATAAGTAAAAAAAGCAAAATCTTCATTTATAAAAACCGAATAGTTTTTATAAATGAAGATTTTGGTTTATAGTTTACTTTAAAAGAAAGAGAAGGTTCTGACTTGGAATTAAGCAGGCTGTTAAAAAGTCCTTTAAAGCATGGAGGACTAACATTATCTAAAGCCAGATAGTGCTATTTGGCAGACTTAGACTTTGCCGTAACCTTTTAGCAGGCTTAGAAGTATCTTTCGGTTCTTTTTTCTTCTCAGCCGCTTTTTCCTTTTCCAACTTCTTCTGCGATTTTTTCCAGCTCTTTATGAAGAGCTTCTATCTCATCCCCCTGATTCTTGATTGTAGTAAGCAAAGCATTCAGCTCCTCGTTATCAATATCCACCGGATAGAGGGAATCAACACGCTTGATAAAGTCTCCCAAGATATTCATATAGTTGGTGAAAGCATCATACGGTGATTCGTAGATACCGCGGTTCAACCCTACTCCACTATTCTTGGTCGTCATAAAGCGGAAGTTGTTGCTGGCCTGCAAATAATCCCAATCCTGCTTGATGCGGCGGTCATCGCAGATATGTACACGCTCGGCCACACTATACAGTTTATTGAAAGCCTCACGCTGCATTACATTACCCAACCAGCAACTTGTATCTCTTTCTTCATCCACCCACGACATAGGATAAGGTACATCCAATTGTGAAACGGATTTCAACTTGGTAACAATTTCGGTAGGAGTTGAGAAAGTAATGCCTTTTTCCTTAGCACATGCAGGCAATGCCTTCAGGAATTCCAGAATATTGGAGGATAGAGGCTGTGACATCCCTAATGAACAAAGCTCCATAAATATGTTGATAACCTGCTCCTCTTGCGGGAATGCATCGATCCAACTGATATACTTATCGGCAAACAGCGGATATTCGTTCCACTCGGAATTCGAGAAACGCAAACTAATATCATCCGACAGTTTAAAATCGCGCAACAGCAACTTTAAGTTCGGATTCATATTACAATGGTACACATAGTGCGGACTCTTCCAGCCAAGCACATGTTTTGCTCCTTCAGTCAGCATCCCCTTAAAACCCATACTTGCCACCATGGCACCAATTTCGTCATTGTAAATCAGACTGGAGTTACGGAACACCTTGGGTGCTTTGCCAAACATTTGTTTCATTTTGGCACTCTGACGCATCACCTCTTCCTTGAAGCAATCTTCATTAGCCAAAGAAGAAAGTCCATGAGAGTACGGTTCAGCCAAGAACTCACAGCATCCCGTATCATTGAGCTGGTGCAACAGGTCGATTACAGCAGGTGCATGGATTTCCAGTTGCTCCAATGCCACACCTGAGATGGATAAAGCCACTTTAAACGCACCACCCGAATCCTTCACCATTCCAATAAGCGTATTCAGTGCAGGAATATACGAACGTTCGGCAACTTCATTAATACTTGTTTCATTGGCATAATCATCATAATAGTAATGGTTTGTACCAATATCAAAGAAACGATAACGTTTCAGATGTATAATTTGATGTATCTCAAAATAAAGACAGATAGTTCTCATTAGTATTTGTTGTTTTATTATTTACCATAGTTTCTTAACACATCCTCGTAAAGAGCACGGATTCTCAAGCCTACCTTTTCCCAGGTAATTCCGTCCACTTCTTTCTTTCCTTCTTCCTGAAGATAATGGAATAAAGACGGATTCATACAGATGGAATAAATGGCATCCGCCATAGCATGAATATCCCAATAATCGGTCTTAATTACCTTATCGAGGATTTCACCGCATCCCGACTGCTTGGAAATGATGGAAGGAGTTCCACACTGCATGGCTTCCAACGGGGCGATACCGAAAGGCTCGGAAACGGAAGGCATAACGAATACATCACTATTCTTATAAACTTCGTACACTTGCTTACCTTTCATAAAGCCGGGAAAATGGAAACGGTCTGCAATGCCACGTTCGGCAGCCATATTAATCATGGCATTCAGCATATCACCCGAACCGGCCATCACAAAGCGGATGTTGCGGGTACGCTGCAACACCAGCGCAGCTGCTTCCACAAAGTACTCCGGTCCCTTCTGCATAGTGATACGTCCGAGGAAAGTCACGACCTTCTCTTTCGAATGTTCAGGACGCGGAATATCCTGGTATTCTTGCGAAAGCGGGTACACCGCATTATGCATGGCAAATACCTTTCTCGGATCTTGATGATACTCGTTGATAACAGTACGACGGGTAAGTTCCGACACACACATAATGCAGTCGGCATAATCCATTCCGTTTTTTTCCATGGAATAGACAGTGGGGTTAACCTTCCCCCGCGAACGGTCAAAATCTGTTGCATGCACATGGATACAGAGCGGTTTGCCACTCACCATCTTCGCATGTACACCAGCCGGATATGTCAGCCAATCGTGCGCATGAATAATGTCGAATTCCTGTTGACGTGCCACAACTCCGGCTATAATCGAGAAGTTATTGATTTCTTCGTGCAAATTTCCGGGATAACCGCCGGCAAAGTCCATACAGCCAAGATCATTGACGTGCATATAGGAGAAATCCGAGTAAATATGGTCGCGCAAAGCATAATATTGCTCCGGACTCATTGTCGACAAACGAGACTTCAAATAATCGTAATCAACATCACGCCACACGATAGGCACCTGGTTCATACCGATTATATTCAAGAATTTCTCTTCTTCACCTGTAGGCTTAGGCATACAGAAAGTAGTCTCCACATCTCCCTGCAGACTCAAGCCCTTAGTGATCCCGTATGATGCAACTGCAAGGCCACCATATATTTTGGGAGGAAATTCCCAACCAAACATTAAAACTTTCATCTTCGTTCCTCCTCCTATAAATTATACTTAGACAACAATTTCAAGATACGCAGAATCTCCGCCACATTCATGGCAAACGATACCGCGCCTCTTCCTTTAAACGGCGGATTTCCATCGAATAACTCGGGCAGAGAACCTATGCAATGGCTCGTCATCTCATCTTCAAAACCAATCAGATACCGCTCTACAAACGAAATACCACTCATCTTATATATACGCAGGTACGCTTCCATATAAAAGCCCATAAGCCACGGCCAGGCTGTGCCTTGGTGGTATGCGTAATCTCTCTGAATCTGAGGACCGACATAATTTGGATTATATCCCCCACTCTTAGGACTCAATGTACGCAGACCTTTCGGAGTCAGCAATTCTTTTGTCACAATATCAAGTACCTGCTTCTTCTGTGCCCTATCCAATGGAGAATAGTCAAAAGCAACAGCAAATATCATATTGGGACGAACGCTCCAATCCATCATATAACCGTCTACATAATCAAACAGATAACCGTATTCATTACGAAAAACTTCCACAAACGATTTTCCTGTTATTTCTGCCTGAGCATCCAATTTGTCTGCAAGAATGTCATTCCACCCTCACGCACAATGTCCGAAACAAAACGCAATGCATTATACCACAGCGAATTCACCTCAACAATATATCCGGTGCGAGGGATTACAGGATGCCCGTTAACCGTAGAGTTCATCCAGGTAACTGCCTTTTCCTTGCCATTTGCGTAAAGCAAACCGTTTTCATGCAAGAAAAGATTATCATGCTTACGAGCGCAGATATAATTCATAATATCCTCCAATAACTTGCCGTATTTCAAACGGCATTGTTCGCGCGATGTATCCTTGGCATACTGCTGCAAAGCCCATACTGCCCATAAAAGCACGTCAGGATGTTCCATCTCATAGATTTTATAACCAACCGGTTTATCCTCAATGAAAGCATAGATAGCCTTTTCCGCCGTTCTCATAACATCCTCGAATTCATCTTGTTCGTCCACAGCCAAAGTTAAGCCCGGTAAAGAGATAAACAAGTCGCGCGCACGGCATTTAAACCAGGGTAGCCTGCAAGTACATAATGTTCTTCTCCTTGTTTATTGTGAAACTGGTGAGCCGAATTTTTCAAACAGTGATAAAAGCTGTCACGCGGAGTACGGTCTTCTGCCTCGGCCTCAAAAGTCTGTTTTAGCTTACGCGGTGAAATTTCGGAGATACCCGCAGAGAAAACGATACTTTCACCCTTCTTTATATCTACTTCAAAATAACCGGGTACATACAGGTCTTCATTAAAATCGTAACCGCGTTCCTGTTCTTTCGGGTATTCAATGCCACGATACCAATCCGGCTGATAATGAAATTCGTTTCTTTTTGTTCAACTGCATATAAAGTTCCGGATAGCCGGGATACATACAGGTTTTAATACCGTTTTCCACCGGTTGGTAATCACGGCTTGCCTGTGCATTTTCGTGCGTGTATTCGCGTACGCTACGGAATGCCAAAAAGGGACGGAACCGAAGTGTTGTTGCCGAATGGGCATCGACCAAGGTGTAACGAATCAGTATCCGGTTCTCATGATGTACAAAAATTTTCTCTTTGCGGAGAATAACGCCTCCCACACGGTAAGTAGTTGCCGGGATATGCTCGCAATCAAACTCACGGATATACTTATGTCCGTTCGGACTAAAATTATTCCCTGATACTTGTGCAATCCCAAGTTAAACTCTGCACCGTGCTGAATCACTGTTTCATCCAAAGAAGACAGCAGCACATGGTTTTCATCATCCAGGTTGGGAACGGGAATTACCAACAAACCGTGATATTTGCGTGTGTTACAATCTACAATCGTTGTACAATGATAGGCTCCTGACTTATTAGTCCGAAGTATCTCCCTTGGCAAAGATTCTTGCAGATTAATCATCAGGTCTTGTCAAATCGTAAATAACTCATAGTTGTGCATTATTTAAAGGTTAATTATTTCGGTATATGCGCTACAAGCCATGTAGCAATGCCCAAAAATACGAATTAAAGCCTACACGCAAAATAAAAAGTCTTTTTTTTTTTTTCGCAAATTTTATATAGGAAGCATGACGGGCTACAAATAGTTCTGGCGATGGTATACCACTATTTTTATTTATTCGCTTTATCCACATCCTTGGATTCTTAGAAGCAGGGATAGACCGGGAATTTCAACACACGGCAAGTTGCCCTATGATGCCTTTCAATATCTTTCTTTATGGAAAGCTGTTACAATTCCTTCTACACAGAAAAAAGAAAAGAAGAACTAATGACGGAAAGCTGTCTAACAGCAATGAAATATTAGCCATAAACAAACGCACTGAAATTGCTAACAGGATAATGCCAAAAAATTTACGGATAATATAGATGCCGCCTTTACCCAAAAAACGTTCTACCCTCCCGGTCATGCTGACAACAAAATATACCCATATCATATTCAAGACTAATGCAATGATAATATTGATACTGGCATATTCAGCACGCAAAGAGAGTAAAGTTGTAAAAGCTCCCGCTCCTGCCAATAGCGGAAAGACCAGCGGAACCAGCGTTGCTTCTTTAATCGGCCCCTGGTTTTTAAAGATTTCAATATCAAGAATCATTTCCAGCGACATCAGAAAAATAACAAACGCACCGGCCACCGCAAATGACTCAATGTCCACATGAAACAATTTCAGCATCATATCACCCGCATAAAAGAAACCAATCAGCAAGGCAAACGATATTAATGTAGCTTTCAGCGCATTTACATCTTTCCCCTTTTCTTTCAAATTGATAATAATAGGAATAGAGCCTATAATATCTATCACGGCAAACAGCACGATAAAAGCACTTGTCATCTGCTGCCAATTAAATGCTGAAAACATATGTCCCTCCTTTTTTCTACAAAAATAATCTATTTTTATGTATTTCGCAATATTTCTTAAAAGTGAATGAGTAGCACGTTTAAGAAATAATAAAAAAAACAAAAAGAAAGGGCAAGTGTTTACGGCAGAGTTCGATTATATCTACTTTTGTTCTTAAACCAGAAGATGAGAATGATATGGAAACAATGTTTGATACGTTATTACAATTACCCCTGTTTCAGGGACTTGCCCAAGAAGACTTCACCCGTATTTTGGAAAAGGTCAAATTGCACTTCACAAAATATAAGCCAGGTGAGCTTCTTTTAAAAGAGGGGGGCGCCTGTCATGAACTGGTCTTCGTCCTAAAAGGAGAAATTGCATCTTCCACATCATCCGCCGATTCTTCTTACTGCTTCACCGAATATTTTCCAGCCCCTTTCCTGATTGAGGCTCACTCCATATTCGGCATGAAAACGCATTATGCTTCTACATATCGGGCAAGAACCGAAGTGCATACGGTCAGCATCAGCAAAGCATTTGTAGTGAAAGAGCTCTTCAACTACGAAATATTCCGCTTGAATTACATGAATATCATCAGTAACCGCACTCAAATGCTGCACAACCGCTTATGGGCTGTATTCGGCAATAGTCCCGAAAGCCGCATTATCCATTTCATCCTCAGTCATACAGAACGGCTGTCGGGCGAAAAAATATTGAAAATAAAAATGGAGGATTTGGCTCAAATCATCAACGAAACCCGAACAGGAGTGTCAAAAGCCCTCAATACTATGCAAACAAAAGGATTGGTTGAATTACACCGCGGGGAAATCATACTGCCTAATGTTGAAAATTTGATAAACTGACCAAGTACATAAAATGCAAATATCTTCAAGAAGATTATTAAAATGAAATGAACCCCGAAAATTAAATAACTTTCGGGGTTCACTTCATAATCTTTGCTTTAATATATCTTCAGCAACCGTTTTTACTCCCATTCAATTGTGGAAGGCGGTTTTGACGATATATCATAGGTTACACGGTTTACACCTTTCACCTTATTAATAATGTCATTGGAAACCTTGCCCAAAAATTCGTAAGGCAAATGCGCCCAGTCTGCAGTCATTGCGTCTGTAGAAGTAACAGCACGTAAAGCGACCGCACGTTCATATGTACGTTCATCGCCCATTACGCCTACAGACTGCACAGGAAGTAAAATAACCCCTGCCTGCCATACCTGATGATAAAGAGTTGTCTCATTTCCTCCGGCATCTTTCACTTTCCAATTGCGCAATCCCTGAATAAAAATATCATCCGCATCTTGCAGGATACTCACCTTTTCCGGAGTTATATCACCCAAAATACGAACAGCCAATCCCGGACCGGGGAAAGGATGACGGGTGATCAAATGCTCCGGCATGCCCAACTCACGTCCTACACGGCGAACCTCATCTTTAAACAACAGTCGCAAGGGTTCGCACAATTTCAGGTTCATTTTTTCAGGAAGTCCACCTACATTATGATGACTCTTGATTACAGTTCCGGTAATAGAAAGCGACTCGATGCAGTCCGGATAGATCGTTCCTTGAGCCAGCCATTTCACATCTTTAATCTTATGAGCCTCTTCATCGAATACATCAATGAAACCCTTACCTATAATCTTACGCTTCTTTTCAGGTTCGGTCACTCCTGCCAATTCCGCAAAGAATTTAGCGCTTGCATCCACTCCGATAACATTCAGACCAAGACATTCATAATCGTGCAATACATTTTTAAATTCATCTTTGCGCAACATGCCATGATCCACAAAAATACAAGTTAAATTCTTTCCGATAGCACGATTCAGCAATACAGCAGCAACAGAAGAGTCAACGCCACCGCTCAAACCGAGCACGACTTTATCATCCCCCAATTGTTCCTTCAACTGGGCAACCGTAGTTTCGATAAACGAAGCTGCGCTCCAGTCTTGCCTGCAACCGCAGACTTCCACTACAAAGTTTTTCAGCATCTGTGTACCGTCCTCGCTATGGAATACTTCCGGATGGAATTGTACACCCCACATTTTCTCTCCTTCCACCTGATAAGCGGCAATCTTCACTTTATCCGTAGAAGCTATAGTCTTGAAGCTTTCAGGAATGGCAGTAATAGTATCGCCATGACTCATCCACACTTGAGTATTTTCCTTTACTCCCTTAAAAAGCACATTGTTTTTATCAAAAGAAGCTAAATGCGCCCGTCCATATTCACGGCTACCCGCAGGTTCAACCTTACCGCCGTTGGTATAGGCTATAAACTGTGCACCGTAGCAGATTCCCAATATAGGATATTTACCACGGATTTCGTTTAAATCTATCTTAAACGCACTTTCGTCATATACGGAAAATGGACTACCTGAAAGAATAACTCCTTTTACACTCGCATCTCCCTGAGGAAATTTGTTGTAAGGCACAATTTCACAATATACATTCAACTCGCGAAGCCGGCGGCCGATGAGCTGCGTGGTTTGCGAACCGAAATCAAGAATAATAATCTTTTCTTGCATAGAAACAGAAGTGTTAGTAATTTGGAGCACAAAGATACGAATTTGTTTAGAGCAGAAAGCAAAATATGGCAAAAATTTGTTCAGAGCAAAAAACAAAATACGGCAATATACAGAGAACGGAAAACACCTGCACCTCTTATCTTTCAAGAAACTAAAGGATTTGTTGGATTTATAAAATAAAGAATTTATATTTGTCTCTGTTACTAAACCAAATATCTAAGCATCATGAAAAGAAACATCCTATCAGCGGTCCTTACACTTTACTGCCTATTGCCGATAGCAGCACAGACCCTTTCCAAAGCAGATTCGCTACAAATTGAAATTGCTCAATTAGAAAATGCTCAGACAAGCATACAGACTGATTTGCAAGAAAAAACTTTGCAGTACAATTGGGAAATAACAGAAAAATACATTGAATATTGCAAGAAACTCTACAAAATCACCAACTTCAACCGCGAACCCCGGTTGATACAACTTGCCACTACCATAAAACCGGAAGAACTGGAACCTCAGAGATTAGCCTACGAAAAGGCTAAAAAAGAACTTGAAGCACTATTGACATCCTACCCAGAGTATATCACCCTCGATTCTTTATATAAAAGAGCCATCAATACGGAACAGAAAAAAGACCGCAAAGTTGCCTTGGACGGTTTCTATCAACGTATATACAATGAAGATAAGACTTACCGTCCTCTGCTCGAAAAAAAGCGCAAAGCCTTCAAAGAGCATTATATAGCCTGTGCATCCTATCTACTGGACGAATGTAAAAGAAACCGGGAAGTTGTACCGGAAATCTATGATTATAAAACAGCACGAATTCTCAAAGAGACCGATCCCAAGCTCCACCAACTATCCATAGAGATCAGTACACTTGAAAGTCTTCAACGGGAGACAATCCGTAAATATCAGAGATTGAAGTACAACCTGAAAGAAGACTAGGCAATAATCCTTTTTTAATCCTATAAAATCAAATATCCTCGAAAGAAGCATTACCATCTTCCGAGGATATTTATATATGAATTTCTTTATTATTTAAATAAAAAAACGTGATTATTTTTCTTTCAATATATCACGAATTTCCGTCAACAACACTTCTTCCTTACTCGGTGCGGGCGGTGCAGGAGGAGCAGCAGGCGTTTCCGCTTTTTTCTTTTCCGTCAGCTTGGTTATCAACTTAATAAACATAAAGATAGAAAAAGCGATAATGAGAAAGTCGAAAGTGGCTTGCAGGAAATTTCCGTAATTCAGTGTTACAGCGGCTATTTCCTTGCCATCCACTACTTCGGCAGGCTTCATCACCCATTTTAAATCGGTGAAATTTACACCGCCTATCAGCAAGCCCAAAGGAGGCATTATCACATCAGCCACAACTGAAGATACAATCTTGCCAAACGCACCTCCAATGATAACACCGACAGCCATATCGACCACATTGCCTTTCATGGCAAAAGCCTTAAATTCCTGTAAAAATGAACTTTTTCCCATCTTTTCAATTATTTAATTATGATTTTGGATACGAATATAAAAACATTTTCTTACTTTTGCAGCGCAATTCGTAAAAGAAATGCTGTAAAAGTTTGAAAGTTTAATTTTAAACATTATAAAACCCTTAAAAGTTTAAACAAAATGATTAAAGTAGGTATTAATGGATTCGGACGTATCGGACGTTTCGTATTCCGCGCTGCTCAGAAAAGAAACGATATTCAAATCGTTGGTATTAACGACCTTTGCCCGGTAGATTACTTGGCTTACATGCTGAAGTATGATACTATGCACGGTGCTTTCGACGGTACTATCGAAGCTGATGTTGAAAACAGCAAGCTGATCGTTAACGGTCAATCTATCCGTATCACTGCTGAAAAGAACCCGGCTGACCTGAAATGGAACGAAGTAGGTGCTGAATATGTAGTTGAATCTACCGGTTTGTTCCTGACTAAGGAAAAAGCTCAGGCTCACATCGAAGCTGGTGCAAAATACGTTGTAATGTCTGCTCCTTCTAAGGACGACACTCCGATGTTCGTTTGCGGTGTTAACGAAAAGACTTACGTTAAGGGTACTCAATTCGTATCTAACGCTTCTTGTACTACCAACTGCTTGGCTCCTATCGCTAAGGTATTGAACGACAAATGGGGTATCACTGACGGTTTGATGACTACTGTTCACTCTACAACTGCTACTCAGAAGACAGTTGACGGTCCTTCTATGAAAGACTGGAGAGGTGGTCGTGCTGCTGCAGGCAACATCATTCCTTCTTCTACTGGTGCTGCTAAGGCTGTAGGTAAAGTTATCCCGGCTTTGAACGGTAAACTGACTGGTATGTCTATGCGTGTTCCGACTTTGGACGTTTCTGTAGTTGACTTGACTGTTAACTTGGCTAAACCGGCTACTTACGCTGAAATCTGCGCTGCCATGAAAGAAGCTTCTGAAGGCGAACTGAAAGGTGTTCTGGGTTACACTGAAGATGCAGTTGTTTCTTCTGATTTCTTGGGTGACACTCGCACTTCTATCTTCGATGCTAAGGCAGGTATCGCTTTGACTGATACTTTCGTTAAAGTTGTATCTTGGTACGACAACGAAATCGGTTATTCTAACAAGGTTCTTGACCTGATTGCTCACATGGCATCTGTTAACTGCTAATATACAGTTAGAAAATAATAAAAAATAGGCGGCTTCTTTTATGAAGTCGCCTATTTTTTTTGCACATTTGCAATTAATTTATTTTCTTCAAGAGATAGGTATATGACAAGACTTAAACTTACACTAATATTACTTTGTTTTATGACTATGATACAAGCCTCAAACCCTTTCTTTGAAAAGTATTCAACTCCACATGGTACTGTTCCTTTCAATCTGATAAAGACTGAACATTACGCACCTGCCATACATGAAGGCATCCGCCGGCAAAATGCAGAAATAGATGCGATCATCAATAACCCTGCTGCTCCGACTTTTGAAAACACGATAGTGCCCTACGAGAAGTCCGGAGAACTGTTGCATCGTGTCACTACCGTATTCGGCAATCTGCTCAGCGCCGAAACCAGCGATGAATTGCAGGAACTTGCCCGGGAAATCATGCCACTGATGAGCGAACATGAAAACAACATCAGCCTCAACGAAAAGCTATTTGCCCGCATCAAAGCCGCATATGAGCTGACAGACAAGAATAAACTTACTCCGGAACAGTCCAAATTACTGGAAGACATCTACACCGGCTTTGTCCGCAACGGAGCAAACCTGCAAGGAGATGCCAAGGAAAAGTACCGTAAATTGTGCAAAGAATTAAGCTTATTGACACTGCAGTTCAGTGAAAATGCCCTGAAAGAGACAAACGACTATCAACTGGTGCTGACCAATAAGTCACAGTTGTCCGGTCTGCCTGAAAGCGCCGTTGATGCCGCCGCAGAGACAGCGCAGGAAAAAGGTGTGAAAGGTTGGGTATTCACCCTGCATGCCCCAAGTTACAGCCCTTTCATGACGCATGCCGACAACCGCGACCTGCGCCGAGAACTCTACATGGCATATAATACCAAATGCACGCACGACAATGCCTCCAACAATCTGGAAATCGTAAAGAAAATTGCCAACGTCCGCATGGAAATCGCCCAACTGCTGGGCTACGACAACTTTGCCGAATACAACCTGAAAGAACGAATGGCACAAAACAGCGACGCTGTATACAAACTGCTAAACCAACTGCTAGAAGCATATACACCCACCGCACAAAAAGAATATGCTGAAGTGCAGGCACTGGCACGCAACGAAGAAGGAGAAGGCTTCAATCTCATGCCATGGGACTGGAGCTACTATTCCCAAAAGCTGAAAGACCGGAAGTTCAGCATTAACGATGAAATGCTTCGTCCCTACTTTGAGCTAAGCAAAGTTAAAGAAGGAGTATTCGGACTGGCAAGCAAGCTGTACGGCATCACATTCAAGAAGAATCCCGGCATTCCTGTTTATCACAAGGATGTGGAAGCCTACGAAGTATTTGATAAAGACGGCACATATCTTGCCGTACTCTATACTGACTTTCATCCCAGAGCCGGAAAACGCTCCGGTGCATGGATGACGAGCTACAAAGGGCAGTGGACAGACGAGAAAAGCGGCGAAAACAGCCGTCCGCACGTATCTATCGTGATGAATTTTACCAAACCCACACAAAACAAGCCCGCCCTACTGACCTTCGATGAAGTGGAAACTTTCCTGCACGAGTTCGGACACAGCTTGCACGAGATATTTGCCAACTCCACTTACGAAAGTTTAAGCGGCACAAATGTTTATTGGGACTTTGTAGAACTGCCTTCTCAGTTCATGGAAAACTTTGCCATTGAAAAAGAGTTCCTGCACACCTTTGCCCGCCACTACCAAACCGGCGAACTCATCCCCGACGAACTGGTGCAGCGCATTGTAGACTCATCGAATTTCAACGTGGCCTATGCCTGCCTGCGTCAAGTAAGTTTCGGCTTGCTGGATATGGCATGGTATACACGCAATACCCCTTTCGAAGGGGATGTCAAAGCTTACGAGAAGAAGGCTTGGGATAAAGCACAAATACTCCCTGTCGTAGAGGGAACCTGTATGAGCACCCAGTTCTCACACATTTTTGCGGGCGGATATTCTGCTGGGTATTACAGCTATAAATGGGCGGAAGTGCTGGATGCGGATGCTTTCTCGCTGTTCAAGCAATGCGGCATTTTCAATCCGGAAGTAGCCGACTCTTTCCGCCAGAATATCCTGTCGAAAGGAGGTACGGAACATCCCATGACACTCTACAAGCATTTCCGTGGACAAGAACCTACCATAGATGCGCTATTAATCAGAAACGGAATAAAAAGATGAAAGAAAAAATCAAAATAAAGACAATAGTCTGTTGCCTGATGATGACATCCATGCTTCTCGGCTTGGGCGCTTGCAACAATGAGGATGATGTAATGGAAATCTTCAACAACAAAACCTGGAAATTGGTTCGTATCGCCACCGAAAAAGGAAAAGAACAATTCTATCAAGGCTTGTGGAGCAACGAAAGTAAAGAAGAAATCGACCGTGAACTCAATACTTTCGGGGCAAAAGGAAACTACACTCTAAACTTTAACTGTGCCGAAGTGAACGGAGAAGTAACCGGTACGGTCAATGTCCATGCCGTCAATTCAAGCATCAATGATGCAGTTCTGAAAATAGACGGAAAGGAACATACCATAAGTATCAAAGGAAAAGTTATCGGTACAGAAAGCGATAAGTTGGCTAAAGTATTCATCAACGGTATACAGAATGTGTTCAAATACGAAGGGGATATACATAATATTACTCTTTACTTCAAAGACGGAAATACAACAAAAGTCATGGGATTTACAGCCCGCTAAATACAACTGAAATATGGACGAAACCAAGAGAAGTAAACAAGAAGCCTTAGACAAACGTTATATACGCATGGCAAGCATATGGGCGGAAAACTCATACTGTCAACGTCGTCAGGTGGGTGCACTCATCGTAAAGGATAAAATGATTATCTCGGACGGATATAACGGCACGCCTTCCGGTTTTGAGAATGTATGCGAAGATGAAAACAATGTCACCAAACCCTATGTGCTCCATGCCGAAGCCAATGCCATTACCAAGATAGCACGCTCCAACAACAGCAGCAACGGTGCCACAATGTACGTCACTGCCTCTCCCTGTATAGAATGTGCCAAACTCATCATCCAGGCAGGAATCAAGCGTGTCGTATACTCTGAAAAATATCGTTTGGAAGACGGCATCGAACTGCTGAAACGTGCAGGTATCGAAGTAATATATATGTCAATTGAGAGTTGATAACTTCGTGCACAGCCAAATAGTAAATCGTAAAATATAGTACATATCATTATGGGTACAAAAAACTCTTCCCGTTTCACACCTCTCATTATTGCAATCAGTGTAGTAGCGGGCATACTTATCGGAACTTTTTATGCCAAACATTTCGCAGGAAACCGTTTGGGGATTATCAACGGCTCGTCCAACAAGCTGAATGCGTTACTGCGGGTGGTAGACGACCAGTATGTGGATAGCGTCAACATGACCGATCTGGTAGAAAAAGCAATGCCGCAGATATTGGCAGAACTTGACCCACACTCCACTTATATTCCCGCACAGAAATTGGAAGCAGTCAATTCTGAACTGGAAGGTAGCTTCAGCGGTATCGGTATCCAGTTTACCATACAAGAAGATACCATACACGTGAACAGCGTAATACAAGGCGGTCCGTCCGAAAAAGTAGGACTCATGGCAGGTGACCGCATTGTTATGGTTAACGACAGCCTGTTCGTTGGTAAAGGGCTGACTAATGAAAAAGCCATGCGCAATCTGAAAGGACCTAAAGGCACACAAGTGAAGTTAGGAGTGAAGCGCGCCACCGAAAAAGAGCTGTTGGATTTCACCATTACACGCGGCGACATTCCCCAGAACACGATTGATGCCGCTTATATGCTCAACGATGATTTCGGCTACATACAAGTCAGCAAGTTCGGGCGTACCTCACACGTAGAACTGCTGAATGCCATTGCCCAGCTAAGCCATCAAAAATGTAAAGGTTTCATCATCGACCTGCGTGGTAATACCGGCGGTTACATGGAAGCCGCCACCCGTATGGTAAACGAGTTCCTTCCGGAAGGGAAACTCATCGTATATACACAAGGACGTAAATATCCGCGTATGGAAGAGTATGCCAACGGTACGGGTAGCTGCCAAAAGACACCGCTCGTTGTATTGGTAGATGAAGGTTCGGCTTCTGCCAGTGAGATCTTTGCAGGTGCTATTCAGGACAACGACCGGGGAACTATCGTTGGACGCCGTTCTTTTGGCAAAGGCTTGGTACAACAACCTATTGATTTCAGTGACGGTTCCGCCATTCGCCTGACTATTGCCCGCTACTATACTCCATCCGGACGTTGCATCCAGCGTCCCTACGAAAGCGGGAAAGACTCTAAATACGAAATGGATTGGCTGACCCGCTATGAACATGGAGAGTTCTTCTCTAAAGACAGCATCAAACTCGACGAAAACCTGCGCTACTCCACCGGACTGGGACGTCCCGTTTACGGCGGTGGCGGCATTATGCCCGATGTATTCGTACCCCAAGACACAACCGGAGTATCTTCTTATCTGATAGAGGTCAGCAACAGGGGGTTGATTATACAGTTCAGCTTCCAATACACCGACCGTAACCGTGCCAAGTTGAGTACGTTCGAAAATGAACAGGATTTACTGAAATACCTGCGCCGCCAAGGTATTGTAGAGCAATTCATACGTTTTGCCGATTCCAAAGGAGTGAAAAGACGCAATCTGCTGATACACCGTTCCTATAAATTACTGGAACGGAACCTCTACGGCAATATCATCTACAATACGTTGGGTAAAGAAGCCTATATCCGATATATCAACGAGAGTGACGCTACTGTAAAGAAAGCGTTGGAAATCCTGGAACGTGGCGAAGCTTTCCCGAAAGCTCCGCTACAAGCCGGCCAGGAAGAGGAGAATACCAATGGAAAAGAAAAAAGAACTGCGCAAGCGTATAGCTTTACTGAAGACCCTTCACAAATCTACCGCTACGCATCAATCTGCTGAGATACTTGCCGCTCTCGAAGCACATCCGGTCTTTAGAGCGGCAAGCATTATATTATTATATCACTCATTACCGGATGAGGTACACACACATGACTTCATCAGGAAATGGAGTACAAAGAAGAAAATACTCTTGCCTGTTGTCATAGGTGACGATTTGGAACTTCGCGTATATACAAGTCCTGCCGACCTTGCTATCGGAGCGTATGGCATCGAGGAGCCTACGGGAGCATTGTTCACCGACTATGCCACAATAGACCTTGTCATTGTTCCGGGGGTAGCATTCGACCGTGACGGAAACCGGCTGGGAAGAGGAAAGGGGTACTACGATCGGCTGCTTCCCCGCATACTTTCCGCATACAAAGTCGGCATTTGCTTTCCGTTTCAAATAGTAGAAGAAGTTCCGGCAGAACCATTCGACATCCGTATGGACGAAATCATAACACAACAATGAAAACAAACTATCACACTCATACCACACGTTGCATGCATGCCGTCGGAAGCGATGAAGAATATGTTCTCAGCGCTATCAAAGGCGGTTTCCAGATATTTGGTTTCTCCGACCATACCCCTTGGAAGTACCGTACCAGCTACGTAGCCGATATGCGCATGCTTCCCGAGGAATTGCCTGAGTATATAGAAAGCCTGCAATATTTACGAGAAAAATACCGGGAGCAAATCGACATAAAAATAGGCTTGGAATGCGAATACTTTCCCGAATATATCCCTTGGCTGAAAGAACAGATTAAAAAGTACCAGTTGAACTACATCCTTTTCGGCAACCACCATTTCCACACGGATGAAAAATTCCCTTATTTCGGACATCACACAAACAATCGGGATATGCTCGCTTATACGAAGAGAGTGCTATCGAAGGGATGGAGAGCGGTCTGTATAATTGTCTTGCCCACCCTGACTTATTCATGCGCTCTTATCCCAAATTCGATCATCACTGTGCCACAATCAGCCGACATATCTGTCGGACCGCAGCCCGGCTTAACATTCCGTTGGAATATAACATCGGATATGTGGCATACAATGAGGAACACGGGTTAAACACCTATCCCTGCCCGAATTTCTGGCACATTGCTGCCAATGAAGGGTGCACAGCCATTATCGGTATGGACGCGCACAATAATAACGATTTAGAAGTTCCTGTCTATTATGAACGTGCCTTACAAGAACTAAAGGAATTGAAGATTAAAACCACAGATACATTGAAGATGATGTATTAAAATGCCAACAGCAAGTACGCATATCACCGGAATATAATATTAGTAATCACCTGCGCCCCCACATGCCGGTTCAGATTACGTACCAACAAATCTCTTCCCATCATCAGTTCCTGACGAAGGGCAGCAGAAGTAAGATGCACGTACAGCACCTGATTCTTTATATAAAGTTCACGTGTATAAGAAGCAATGACCGGTCCCAAAACTTCTGCCCACGAGTTGATGAGCCGCCGTTCATTCAGCGGAGACTCCAAACTCTCCTGCCTCAGAAAGCTTCGTATCAGTTTTCCTATCTGTTCTGCATCATTCCGTTTCATGCTTCATTTTCCTCACCAACCGCTACCTGAGTTTCTATCATTTCCGAAATGTTACCTTTCTCTACGCGGAACATTTTATAATCACTGCCCACCTTATGCAGAATACGATCCAAATGTTCACGATTGGTATCTGTTATAAAGATCTGTCCAAAGTTATCACCTGCCACCAGTTTAATTATCTGCTCTACACGCGACGCATCCAATTTATCGAAAATGTCATCCAGCAGCAGTAACGGAACTGTGGTACCCGTCCGTTTCAGAAAGTCAAACTGTGCCAGCTTTAGAGCTACCAGATACGTTTTATTCTGTCCTTGCGAGCCTTCCCGTTTAATAGGGAAATCACCCAGCAACATATTCAATTCATCTTTATGTATCCCACGCAGAGAAAATCCCATTATCTGATCCCGCATACGATTCTCCTTTAATACAGCCAACAAAGAAGCGTCACGAGCATGCGAATCATAAGTTAACCCGACCTTCTCCTTATCCTGTGAAATAAACGAATAAAAAGACTGGAAAATCGGAATAAATTCCCTGATAAACTCTTCCCGCTTATGGAATACCACTTCACCTGCCTGAGCCATCATCTCCTCCCATACCAGAAAAAGCTCTTCCTCCACCGGCATCTCACTCTTAAGCAATGTATTCCGTTGTGCCAATGCCTTATTGTAGCGAATCAATGCATCCAAATATTCTTTGTCATACTGTGAAATCACTACATCCATAAAGCGGCGACGCTCATCACTACCTCCACTTATCAAGGCCGAATCGGCAGGAGATACCATCACCAACGGCAAGAAACCAATATGATCGGACAAACGTGTATACTCCTTTTTATTCCGCTTGAATTGCTTCTTCTGACGACGCTTCATGCCGCAATAAATTTCTTCCGGCGTACCATCCGCAGCTTCGTAAAATCCTTGTATAACGAAAAAATCCGAATCATGCCTTATATTCTGCGAATCAATAGGATTCCCCGCACTTTTGCAGAAAGAGAGAAAATAAACAGCATCCAGCAAGTTTGTCTTTCCCATTCCGTTCTGTCCGAAGAAAGTATTTAGTTTCGGAGAAAAAGCAAGTTCTACCTGCTCCAGATTTTTATAATTAAGTATGGATATGCGTTTCAGTATCATATGACAGTTTATCGTTACTTTTCCCAGCAAAGATAATACAAACTGGGAGCAGAATAAAACGAATGCATTATTTTATTCTGCCGAAGTACGGCTTATCTTCATTGTATCCTGAAAGACAACGGAAAACAAAATAAATCTATGGTTTTGGAATACAAAATAAAAAAAGATGCCGCTAAATTTCGTTGATAGCTATAAAAAACTTACTTTTGCGGGTCGAATTAGCTATTAATGAATAATAACAAAAAGAATATATAAAAATGGCAGAACAAAAAAAGACGAACGAAGCCTTAAACGTGGAAGACGCACTTACACAATCAGAGGCATTTCTCATCAAAAACAAAAAGACAATTATCGGTGCTATTTTAGCTATAATCATCATTATAGCAGGTATAGTAATGTACAAGAACCTCTATGCAGCACCTCGTGAGGAAAAAGCACAGGCAGCCCTTTTTAAAGGACAAGAATATTTTGAAGCTGATGCTTTTGCAGAAGCCCTGAACGGCGATAGCATCGGTTACGTAGGTTTCATCAAGATAGCCGACCAATACAGCGGTACAGATGCAGCCAATCTTGCCAAGGCATATGCTGGTCTTTGCTATGCACATCTTGGCAAATTCGATGAAGCCGTAAAAGCATTGGAGAACTTTGACGGAGATGACCAAATGGTAGCTCCTGCAATGAAAGGCGCTATGGGTAATTGCTACGCTCAACTCGGTCAACTCGATAAGGCATCTTCCATGTTGCTGAAAGCAGCTGATGAAGCAGATAATAATACACTTAGTCCTATCTATCTGAAGCAAGCCGGAGAAATTCTGGTTAAGCAGGGTAAGTATGACGATGCCATCAAAGCATATACTTCTATTAAGGATAAATACTTCCGTTCATATCAAGCTATGGACATTGATAAATACATCGAACAAGCTAAGCTCTTAAAGAAGTAATTCATACCCTATTTATAAGATATTTCGAGCACGGATTACACGGATATACACGGAAGTCAAAACCGTGAGTGCCGTGTAATCCGTGCTCTTCATTTATACGTTCCAATTTATTTAATTTTTAATCTTTAATTTATTATGGCTACAGCTTATCACAACCTTTCGGATTATGATTTCAACTCAGTGCCTAGTGCAGAGAATATGAAATTCGGTATTGTAGTATCCGAATGGAATTACAATATCACCGGCGCTCTTTTTAAAAGGAGCAATCGACACCTTAAAAAAACACGGAGCTA
>VOFI01001160.1_pt1 | contig 88001 bp, 85 predicted proteins | sample 5384131 | NCBI WGS metagenome assembly VOFI01 (sample SAMN12384728, study PRJNA508395) | human gut metagenome | isolation source: healthy gut H | host: Homo sapiens
CGGCGATCCCTGCGCCGCGCTGCTGGAAGCCGGGTTCAATGCCGTTTACGATTCCGATTGCTACCATCTGGCGCTCCACATGTACACGGAGAATAACTGGGCCAACGATTTCGACCGTCTTTTCCGCAGCAACCCCAAGTACATGACCAACGGCGTCCGCTATGTGGAGAACCATGATGAAACGCGCGTGTGCTCCCCGCCTCCTGGGGCGGGGTGGGGCGTACCGTCCTGCCGGCCATCATGACGCTGGTGTACGCGTCCGGTCGCGGTCCCGTGCTGGTGTACAACGGGCGGGAAGTAGGGGAGCGGGCGGGAAAGCCCTGGCGGCTATGGCGGCCATGACGGCCGCACCAGCATTTTTGGATCACACCCCTGCCTGCCCCAGCTCCAGCCCTGGGTGGCGGACGGACGGTTTGACGCCTCTCTGCTGCCGTGGAGGAGCTCCCGCGGAGCTGAGGAACTTTCATCAGCGGCTGCTTCCCCTGATGCAGCATCCGGCGCTGGACCGCGGGGGATTTTACGGCCTAGAACTGGGCCAACATGAAAACACCACCTTTGGCAGGGAACCTGCGGAAGACACCTCCGGCCACTGGGTGTACGCCATGCTCCGGCATGATGCCCGTGCCAGGGCCACCGTGCTGGTGGTGGGGAACCTTTCCCCCGGAGATCAACTTCTACAACCTTCCGATATTTTTTGCTCTGCTGGGCGTTTTTTATAATGACGGGCGGTTTTTAATTCGGTATAGTCCCGGAAATTCCTATGACTAGACGTTTCCCTCACTCCATGTCTGCCATTCAGCAAATTGCCCTGGCGCTTGCCGTTGCCGGTATTGGAGCCGGCCAGGGGCTGGCCCAGGAAGGAGCAGGGGCCGCCCGCCGGACTGCGGCCCGGATGGAAGAGCAGGCCCAGGCTTCCATGCTGCTGCTGGGGCAGGCGCGTCAGCTGTATTCCGAGGGCAAGTCCAGGAAGCCCTGGACAATTACCGCAGGAGCCTGACCGCGCTGCCCAAGTCCCCCAACATGGAGAAGCGGCGCCGTTTTCTGGAAACCAGCATTGCGGACGCCAGCGTGGCCGTGGCGCAGGAATACATCAAGGTGGGGCGTTACGACGAGGCCGTCAAGCTGCTGGAAGATGCCTTGAAAGCCACGCCGGGCCATGCCCTGGCCAAGCGCACGCTGGAAATAGCCCGGGACCCGGTTCGCACGAATCCGGCCCTATCCCCGGAACACGTCAAGAATGTGGAGGAAGTCAACCGCCTGCTTCGCCTGGCTTACGGCTATTATGAACTGGGCCAGTATGATGCGGCCCTGAAGGAATTTTTACCTCCGTCCTCCAGACGGACCCTTACAACACGGCGGCGCGGCGCGGCATGGAGCTGGTCAACCGCGCCAGGACCGCCTACTTTGACGCTGCCAGGGATGAAACCCGGAGCAGCGCCCTGGCGGACGTCTCCAAGCTGTGGAGATGCCCGTTCCCCTGACGGAAACGCCGGAGGAACCCGCTTCCTTCTCCCAGCCGCTGGACAATCCGGTGGTGAATGTGGACCAGAAGCTGGGCATGATCCGTCTGCCCCGCGTGCAGCTGGACGGCGCAACGGTGCAGGAAGCCGTGGACTATCTGCGCAGCCTGGCCAGGACGCATGATACAACGGCCATGACGACGGCAGAGCGCGGCGTGAACATTTCCGTGGACCCCGGTCCTGCGGACAGCGTTTCCGCCAAGGAGACCGCCGGCAAGAGAATTACGCTTAATCTTCAAAACGTGCCGCTCCGCGACGCCCTGGAATACGTGGCGCGCGCTTCCGGCCTCATTCTGCGCACGAACGCCTTTGGCGCGGAGCTGGTATCCAGCTCCGACGGCACCTCCTACATGGTGACCAAGGCCATTGCCCTTCCTCCGGGTTTCTTCTCCGGCCTGTCGGAATCCTCCGATTCGGAAAATGCCGATCCCTTCGGTTCCGGGGATGCCGGTTCTTCCGGCATGACCCTGAAACGGGTGGACCCGCAGAAGGCCCTGGCCTCCCTGGGCGTGAAATTCCCGGAAGGCAGCTTCATCAAATACAACTCGGGCAACTCCACCCTCCTTTTCCACGGCACGCCCAAGGACTTGAGCATGCTGGAGGAGCTGGTGGCGTCCAAGACGGCGGAACAGCCCTTGCAGGTGGTTGTCAGCGCGACGTTCCTGGAAGTCAATCAGACGGACCTGGAAGAATTGGGCTTCAACTGGATCGTGAACCTGAACCTGGACCCCTCCAAGTGGTTCATGGGCGGTGCGGGCACCAACAAGAATGACTACAACAACACTGTGCTGGACAGCGCCGCCAGCGTGGTCGGAGCCGCCGTCCCGGCAGGGGGGTGGTGGGTGGACTGAGGTCCGGCAACCAGGTTTTTACGGAAGACAGCATTGACGGCATGATTGAGCGCGGTTCCTCCGCCAGAAGCACCGGCGTGGCCTACGTTCCCGGCGGTGCGCCCAGCATCGTCACCATGCGCGGCATGTGGAGCCAGGCGGACATCACGATGATCATGCGCGGCCTGAGCCAGAAGAAAGGCACGGACATCATGCAGCATCCTTCCGTGATTGTGCGCCCAGGGGAAAAAGCCACCTTCTTCAGCGGCAAGGAACTGATTTACCCCACGGAATACGATCCGCCCGAAGTTCCCAACAGCACGGGCAACAACAATAACGGAGACGACTGGGGCGACTATGACGACGATGGCGGAGACCGCCTGCCGGTCATGCCCATCACGCCCGCCCACCCATCCGCCTATGAAACCAGGCAGCTCGGCACGGTATTCAACGTGGAGGTAACCGGCATCAGCGATGACAAATCCATCGTGGAAATGACCGTAGTGCCGGAAATCGTGGACTTTGACGGCTTCATCAACTACGGTACGCCGCTCTTCGTCCCCGTGGCCTCCCAGGAGAAAAATGCGAAGGAAGACATCGTCATGGTGAAGCTTCCGACAACTTCATTCTCCAGCCCGTATTCTCCACGCGCCGCCTGACCGCTCCGGTACGCATTGCCACCGGCAGCACGCTCGTCATCGGCGCCTTGAAAAAATCCACCTCCATCACGTATGAGGATAAAATCCCCATTCTGGGGGATATTCCCTGGGTGGGCCGCCTTTTCCGCTCCAAGGGATCCAAGGAAGAGCGCAAGGCCATCATCATCATGGTGAAGGCGGAAGTGGTGGACCCGGGCGGCAAGCAGCTTTACACGCCGGGCACCGCCGTTCCGGATGAGGAAGCTCCGGCAGGGCTCGCGCCTCTTCCCGCCCTCAGCAATGCCCAGTAACCTTTAACCGGATTAAGACTATTGAAGAACAGTGATTCCGATCCTGAGTCCTCTTCTTCCTCCCAGGGGGCGGACAATATCATGCGCCAGCTGCATGCCTCGGATTCCCAGGGCGTGGAGCGAAAGAGGGAAGTAGTGGTGCGCCCGGACGGCAGCAAGGTCATCCGTGTGGAAAAACGCCGGCGGACCTACAATGACGACCACGGGGACGCCAAGCAGGCCGTGCTGAAAAACAAGCGTTTCCTCATTGGCCTCTGCATCCTGGTCCTGCTGGTTGTGGGCGCCCTGGCGGGAACGTACATGTACCGCCTGACTTCCTTCAATACGGAGGAATTCGCCGGGCGGCTGCAATCGGACCTCTCCGCCGCCTGGGGCGGGAAGGTGGAAGCCTCCGGCATGGCGATGGACGGCCTTTCCATGAAGGCCGCCCGCATCAAGGTCACTTTCCCGCAGGATTCCTGCCTGTCTTTTGTAATGATGGAAGGCGTTTCCGGAGAAATCTCCGCCACGTCCCTGTTCATGGGAAAATCAAGGGGGAAAGCCTGAACATGGCCAAGGTCACGATTGGCCTGCGTCCCGGATTCTCCAAATTTGCCGTGCCGCAGACGAAGCGGGAACTCCCGTTCGTCTTCCGGCGGTACACCTCTCCGCGCCTGGAGGTAGGTTACGCCCACAAGACGGAGGAACTTACCCTGGAGCGGAATGACGGCCCCTTCTACATGACGGCGGAAGCCTACATCCGCACGTCCGGAAACGGTACGGAACCGGAATACGTGCTGGACCTGTCACAGCAAAAGCTGAAAATCAAGGGCTGGCCTCTGATGGGCGTCGACTCCGGCTCCATCATTTTAAACGGAAACGGCGTCAAGCAGCTCACCTTCTCCGGTTTTCTGGACAAGGGGCGCCTGCTCAACAAGCCTACGGACCTCAGCCCCTTCATGATTACGGGGAATTTCCTCCTGGGTACGGATTTCCGCCACCAGGCCTGGACCCTGACGGGCAGGAATTTTGACCTCCTCTCCCTGGTGGGGGATGACTTCGCTTCCTTCCTCAAGGTACAGATGGGGGAACAGGAAGTGGATGAAAAGCATGAATTGAAGCTGGACTTTGCGCTGCCCGTGACGGACGAACAGAAAAGGCCCTCCGTAAAAGGGTACAGCGGTTCCGTCATCAAGGCGACCATGCTCAGGCTGCCCGTCCTGCGCCTGCTGGCGGCCATGACCGCCCGGAACACGGAAATAAGGCTGCCTTACTCTTCCCCAGTCTTTACGTCCGGCTCCTTTCTGCTGGAAAGCGACGGAACGGACCGTTCCGCCTCCCTGAAAGAGATTTCCCTGTTTGAGCAGGGCTTCCTGGGAGTGACCGGGGTTCTGTACAGCAACGGTTCCGCCGTGACGGGAGAGCTGGTCTTTAAAATCCCCTCCTACATGGTGGATAGCCGACGCCTGCCGTCCGGCGTTACGCAGGAGGGGCATGAAATCATTCTCCCCGTGAAAATTTCCGGTACGCCGGCATCCCCGCAGGACAACTCCGCCGGCATGCTCCAGGAAGTGGAGCCGCGCGCGGACCGTCCGGGAATGGGGACTGCCCCCTCCCGCGGAACGGCTCTTCCCGCTCCGTCAAGTACCCCGCCCGCCCGCATTACGGTGGACGGATTCATGTGATATTGCCGAGGATTCATGTTGCTGCTCAACCCCATTGTCCGAAAAACGTCCGAAAAGCGTTCCCGCTGGTGGACCAAGCTGGCCGGCTTCGGCCTGTGGTCGTTGCTCCAGCCCATCTGCATGAGCCTGAATATCCGCTCCATCAAGGAGGAGCACGACGACGTCTACACGGCGCCCTTCCTGGTGGCCCTCTGGCACAACCGCACGACGGTGCCCGGCTATGCCTGGTCCCTGGCCCAGAAGCCGCTCAAGATGTGCGTGCTCACCAGCGCCAGCAAGGACGGCGCCCTGGTGGAGGCCGTATGCAAACACTTCGGCCTGGATTCCGTCCGCGGTTCCTCCGGACGGCGGGGAGCCCTGGCCTACATGGAAATGATGAGGAAGGTGCAGGAGGGGGACGTCTGCTTCTGCCTCACCCCGGACGGTCCGCAGGGCCCCATTTACCAGGTGCACCACGGCATCATCAAGATGGCCTCCCAGTCCGGGCTTCCCATCGTTCCCGTGTGCATCGAATATGAAAGCTGCTGGAGGCTGAACAAGGCCTGGGACCGCTACGCCATTCCCAAGCCGTGTTCCAACGTGAACATTCTATGGAAAAAGCGCCTGTTCATTCCTCCGGACGCAACGGATGAGCAGGTAGCGGACTACGCCCGCCTTCTGGCCGGGCTGCTGAGCGAGGGGCTTCCGGACTTCCCGCCACTTAATCAATCATTATTATGCAAATCATCGACGGAAAACAGGTAGCCTCCCAGGTGCTGGAAGAGGTTGGAAAGGACATTGCCCGGCTCAGGGAACAGGGAATAACGCCCGGCCTGGCCGTGGTTCTGGTGGGGGAGGACCCCGCCTCCCAGGTGTATGTGAATTCCAAGGTGAAAAAATGCGCGGAGCTGGGAATGAACTCCCGTAAAATCGTTCTCTCCGCGGATGCCTCCCAGGAAGAACTGCTCCAGGTCGTCCGTGACTTGAATGCGGACCCCTCCATCCACGGCATTCTGGTGCAGAGCCCGCCTCCCCCCATATCGACGAGGCGGCCGTGGTCCTGGAAATAGACCCCGCCAAGGATGTGGACGGCTTCCACCCGGAGAACGTCGCCAAGCTGGTGCTGGAGGATGAAACCGGTTTTGTGCCCTGCACCCCGCTGGGCTGCATGAGGCTGTTGCAGGCGGCCGGCATTGAAACGGCGGGCGCGAATGCCGTGGTCATCGGCCGCAGCATGATCGTGGGCAAGCCGATGGCCCATCTTCTGATGTCCAAGCAGGCGAACGCCACCGTTACGGTGGCCCACCCCGCACGAAGAACCTGCCGGAGCTTTGCCGTTCCGCAGACATCATCGTGGCGGCGATAGGCAGGCCCGCATTTGTGACGGCTGATTTTGTGAAGGACGGCGCCGTGGTGGTGGACGTGGGCATCAACCGCGTGGAAGATGCCTCCGCCAAGCGCGGCTACCGGATTGTTGGAGACGTGGCCTATGATGAAGTGGCGCCCAAGTGCCGGGCCATTACCCCCGTGCCCGGCGGCGTCGGGCCGATGACCATCGCCATGCTGATGGCTAACACGGTCAAGGCCTGCCGCCAGCAGACGGGGGCCTGACGGAGCGCCGTGACGTCCGTTTTTTCTTGTCAAATGAAGGAAAGTAGGGCAGTATTCACTTACCATTATGTCAAGTAAATTACTCGAAGGCAAAGTTGGTGTCGTAATCGGCGTGGCGAACAAGCGCAGCATCGCGTTCGCAATTGCCAAGGCATGGCATGAAGCGGGCGCAAAGCTCATCTTCAATTATCAGGGGGCGAACGCCTCCAAGGACGGCGTGCTCAAGCTGGTCCATGAAAACTTCGGCGAAGACGTCCCCGTTTACGATCTGGATGTCAGCAATGATGAATCCATCAATGCATTCTTTGAAAAGTCCGGGAACACACGGACAAGGTGGATTGCATGCTGCATTCCGTGGCTTTTGCCCCGAAGGAAGCCCTTGGCGGCAGTTTCCTGGATACGGGACGCGAGGCGTTCAAGATTTCCCTGGATATCTCCGCCTACTCCCTGGTGGCCCTTTCCCGCGCCGTGGAGCCCATGATGTCCGACAACGGCAGCATTCTGGCGATGTCCTACCTGGGTTCCGAAAAGGTGGTGCCGAACTACAACCTGATGGGCGTTTCCAAGGCCGCCCTGGAAGCCTGCACCCGTTATCTGGCGTATGATCTGGGCCGCGCCCGCGGCATCCGCGTCAACTGCATCAGCGCGGGCCCCATGCAGACGCTTGCGGCACGCGGCGTTTCCGGCTTTAACACCATGTTCAAGGTGTATGAGGAACATGCCCCCTGGGCCGTTCCTGCACGGGCGAGGAACTGGGCGCTACCGGCGTCTTCCTGGCCAGCGACGGCGCAGCCGCGATCACCGGACAGGTGATTTACGTGGACGGCGGCTATCAGATCATGGGCATGTAGCATTCCCTCCGGGAAAATTTCCCCTTTGTTTCAGGCCGTACCGCTTGCCGGTACGGTCTTTTTGCGCTGTTTCCGCGGGTATGACAGGGATGCGCCATCTCTCCTGTCAAAAATTCTTGTGTTCCGGTGTCTCATTTTTATAAATAAGAAAATGACAGCCTCCCCTCGTTATCTGTTTAACGGAGAAACGTGCGGCAGCTTGGATGAATTGTTCCTCCGCTACGGGAACTCTTCTCATAAAGCCCATATCTCCCTTGTTGGCGGGGACGGAATGCACATGCAGTCCGTTCCGGTGGGTAACGGCCTTTATTATTGCGAGGTGGGGGATGACGCCCATGGCTACGTCTGCCCCCATGAAATGCCGGTTGAGGAATTGGAGGAACAATTCCGCCGTTTTGATTCAGGGGAGGATTTCTCCTTTGTGAAGGAAGATTGGAGCTTTTACGAACCTTCCGCCTCCCCGCTTCCGGCGATGGTCAAATGGATTGGCGTCGCGGCCCTGATGGATGCCGCCATTGTACTGGCCTTCATCGGGCTTCCGGAGGGCCACACCGTCCATCTTTCCTGCATGCTGGATACGTTTACCCGTTTTCTGCTCAGTTAAGGCGCGCAGGGGCGGCCTGTTGAAGGAAGCCTTTTGCGGCTCCTCTTCAGGGGGCGAGTACCTTCAGCGTGCCGTGGCGCGTGATGCGGACCGGGGCGTTGCCCATATAATCGCCGTCCAGTTCACAGGCGGCCTGTCCGGCGGAAATGACGGTTCCCCCGTCATCGGATATATTCAAAGGAGCCGTTCCGCCGGGAATGGAAGCCTCCGTGGACGGCGGCCATCAGGCATTCCCCGATGATGGAGGGAATGGAATGTTTGAAAACCACGGCGTCCAGAAGACCGTCGTCATTATCCGCTTCCGCAAAGAAATTCAGCGGTCCGCCGTACCTGCGCCCGTTGCCGAAGAGGATGGAACGGCCTGCCACCACCCGCCCGTCATCCGTGGACAGGGTCAGCCGGGGCTGCCGCTCCGTGCAAACCCGGGCGCCGGCAATGACGTAGGCGAAGGCCTTCCATTTCTTTTTCATTTCCCACGTGGTCAGTTCCACGGCACGGGCGTCCGCGCCTATGCGCCATCTGGAGAAAGGGCTGCCCGTTGAAGGCGAACAGGTCCACGTCCCTGGGACGTCCCGCATTCAGAACATGCAGAGCATGGTCAAAATCCTGCCGGATACCGATTTCACGGGAGAAGACGTTCATGGTTCCCGCGGGGAAGGGGGCCAGCGCCGTTTCCGTATTGCAGAGGGCCCTGGCCGCCACGCCCAGCGTGCCGTCCCCGCCCGCCACGGCCACGACGGAGTTCCGGAATCCGCCCGGGCGGCCAGGTGGCGCAGCATGTCTTCCCTGCTTTCCGGCTCAATGACGTCAAAAAGATCCCGGTGGCCGTCCAGCCAGCGGCGGAAGCGGTCGGCCCTGGCGCTGCGCGCCGTATTATTGAAAAACAGGGGAATCCTCATGGAGCGGTCACGGAGAAATTCAAAATCTGCACCGGGGCTTCCGTATGGGCCACGGGTTCATGGCGCACTGTTCCGTCGGGCAGCATGAATTCCAGAATGCCGCGGGAGACGTTGTCCGGCAGGCGCACTTCCAGAAACTTCCTCATGTCGTCGGATGGGCCGGGGGGTGGTGCCTTCCGCCAGGACTTTCCCTTCTTCCGACTTGAGAACGACGCGCAGGGGCAGTCTTCTGCCGCTGCCTTCCTTCCCATCCCTGATATCCAGCATCAGCCTGCTGCCCGGCAGGTACTCCGGCTGTGCCGCCACCCAGTCCGACGCCAGTTTCATATAACGGTCCGTGATCCTGACGGCGGGGACGGTCCGGCTTTCCGAAGGGAAGGTCAGCGCGCGCCGTTTTTCGTCGTAGCGGGCTTCCCAGATCAGCGGGAAGAACTCTCCGGCGCCCTCCTTCTTCCAGGAGGTGGCGTAAATGGCGTTCTCCGGCTTGCGGGGGTCCAGCATGCTGATGGCGGACATCACCCACGGGGTGTTGAAATCCTTCTCGTTGTACTCCAGCATTTTCCATTCCCCGTCACACCAGGCTTCCACCCAGTTGTGGTTGCCGCGCACATGGTTCAGGTAAGGACGCCGGCCATGCGGGCCGGAATGCCCACGGAGCGGAGCGCGCAGACGAGCAGGATGCTCTGGCCCGTGCAGGAAACCTTGCCGGATTGCAGGGATTCCTTCACCCCCTGGTGAGGAACCCTTCTTTCCGTGGAATAGCGCACATTCAGGGTTTTCTGGATGCAGGAGGCAATCGTGAGGGCGGCTTCCCGGCCCGTCTTGCATGCGGAAACCAGCGGCGCAAAGAGGTTGTAGAACTGTTCCCGCCATTCGTCGCGCGGCTCGTTGACCACGGCATAGGGGAGCACGTTGTTTTCATAAAGCTCCCACGGAACCTTGCCGGCCCAGGGGAACTGGCTGCGGGCGTCCAGCGCCAGGCGGACTTCCCGGTCCAGCCGTTCTTCCGTGATCGTTTCCCTGTCCTGCGCGGGCATGTAGGCGCGCAGGAATTCCACTCCGTCCGGAATGGCGTCATGGGCGGCGCAGAGAGCGGCGGTCAGGCCCAGGAGAAGGGGAAGGCAGCGGATTCATGAACACCGGAATTCATACCTGAATTCCGGGAGGGAGACAAGCTTCCTCTTGCGCAAGTAGGGCATGGAAATGGGCGAACAGGTGCGTGTCTTCCGGCGGCGTGGGGGCAAACGGGGCGTCATTGTCCAGGATATCCTCGCAAATGCGCATGAAATCGCGGGAGGTTTTCGCCCTTTTCATGTAATGGTCAAAGGAATCCGGAAGCCCGCGCGCGGTGTAAACCAGGTATTTTTTCATGCGGTGGATGTGTTTTCCTCCACATAACGCTCCTGCATTTCCAGCGTGCGCTCATGGAGGCGGCGGATGTAATGCAGCACGTCCCGGAAGGTGGGGGAAGCAGGGACTCTACCCTGGAAACGGTCGTGAAGCTGGGAAAATATCCATGGATTGCGCAGGACCGCGCGCCCGATCATCAGGCCTGCGGGCCGGGCCAGCCGCACCCACGCGTCCGCCGTGGCCGCATCCACAATGTTGCCGTTGGCGACCACCGGACAGTCCAGCGCTTCCACGGCCCATTTTACCCATTCCGGATGCACCGGGGAGCGGTAGCCTTCCCGTACGGTGCGGGCGTGGATGCACACCCTGTCCGGGGTGTGGGCGGCAATCACGGGGAGAATGCGTTCAAACTCGTCCGGATTCTCGTATCCCAGGCGGCATTTGACGGTGAAGGCCCCGGCGGGAAGAACGTCCCGGAGCGCGCCCAGGGCCGCGTCCATGGCCTTCAGGGAGCGCAGCATGCCCCCTCCGGCGTTTCTCCTGCACACCATCGGGGCGGGGCAGCCCATGTTCAGGTCCACCCCCGCGCAGTCGTGCTCCATCAGGGCCAGCGCGTCCCTCGCCAGGTACTCCGGCTCATGGCCCACGAGCTGGCCGTAAATGGGGCGCCCCGTGGGATTTTCATCAATGGAGCGCAGGATGTATGGCGACATCTTTTTATGATGGGCCACCGTTCTGAAATACTCCGTGATGAAATAATCCGGCAGTGAATTCAAGTCCTTCAACGTCTTGAGGAAAGCCAGATCCGTCACATCTTTCATGGGGGCCAGGGCCAGGAGCATGCGCCTGTGCATACCGTGAAAAGCCCCGGTTGGCAAGCTGTGATTGTCTTGACGAAAGAAGGAAAGTGTGGAAGCTGTGAGCATGAATCAGGACTCAACCCGCAAAGCCAGAGTGAATGTGAGACGAGCCGAGGTGATGGAACAGGTGGAGAAGGAAATCCAGCAGCATTACCAGAGTGAATTGATTTCCCATATCCGGTCTGCGGGCAACGTGTACAACCTGGGCCACACGGAATTTTTCCTGGCGAGGGAGTTTGGATTCTGCAACGGCGTGCGCCGCGCCATAGACATAGCGTATGCGGCCCGCAGGGTGTTCCCGGACCGGCGGATTTTCCTGATCGGGGACATCATCCACAATCCGGAGGTAAATCGGCAGCTGGAGGAAATGGGCATTCAGAAGCTTCCCTGGAAGCAGCTTGATTCCTCCTATGACCGGATTGCCGCGGACGACGTGGTGATTATTCCCGCGTTCGGCGTGCCCACTCCCTTCATGGATGCGCTGGAGGAAAAGGGCGTGCAGATTGTGGACACGACCTGCGGGGACGTGATGAAGGTCTGGAAAAGGGTGAAGAATTACGCCGCCATGGGGATTACCTCCATCATTCACGGCAAGGCCACCCATGAGGAAACCAGCGCCACGGCCTCCCGGGCCCTGGGGGAACGGGGAAAGGGGAAATACCTGGTGGTTTACGATCTGGAGGACGCCCGCATCCTGTGCGACTACATGCTGGGCCGCGGAGACCGCGAGGCGTTCCTGAAACGGTTTGAAGGCTGTTATTCCCCGGGATTCGATCCGGACCGGGATCTGGAGGAAGTGGGCATCGCCAACCAGACCACCATGCTGAAGACGGAGACGCAGACGCTCCAGAGGATGGTGAAGGACGCCGTCGTCCAAAGGGACGGGGACGATGATAATTTTTATGTGTTCGACACCATTTGCGGCGCTACCCAGGACCACCAGGACGCCCTGTACGAGCTGTTGAAGAACCCTCTGGACGTCATGTTCGTGGTGGGCGGCTACAACAGTTCCAACACCACGCACCTGGTGGATATCGCCAAGGAGCATGTGCCCACGTATTTCATTGAATCCGCAGAAAGCATCAAATCCATCCAGTACGTGGATGCCTTTGACACGGAAACGCGGGAAGTCCGCCGCATGACCACGGAACCGGTGGTGCAGAATCTGGGCAAATCCCTGAAGGTGGGGATTACGGCGGGCGCTTCATGCCCGGCCAACCTGATTGAGGCCACTATCCTGCGCATTGCAGAATTGCGCAAGTAGCGGCGCGCATCCGGAGCTGGAGGGATGCGGAGAAATGGGCACGCCTTCCACCGGGAAGGCATCTGCCGTTTTTCTCACGAAAACGGAGCGGTGGCCGAACCCGCGGGAGAGGAAAACAGAGAAACAGGAATACGGCGGAAAACGGCGCCGGGCGGGACTCCTTAATTTTCCAGGTCTTCCGGGGTGACGGAACGCTGTTCCCGGGAGGCAAGCAGTACGGCCTGTTCCACGACGTACTCCGTATTGGAGTCGAAACGGTAGGCGTTGCAGTTGGGACACACGGCAGTGGTCAGGGACACGATGGAGCCGCAGGCTTCGCAAACCTTGAAGTCCCCGGGACGGTCAATAATCAGTTTGGCTTTATCCAGGCGGGATTGCTGCATGGGAGGGGAAAATAAAACAAGCCGCTCAGCAGAACAGAGCGGCTTGCCATAAAGATCGTCAGAAAACCGAAGTGAAAACTCAGGCGATTTTTGCGATGGCCTTGGCGGCCTTGCTCTTGTAGTTGGCGGCGCGGTTGGCGGGAATGGTGCCCACCTTGGCGGCCTTGTCAACAGCGGAGGAGAAAGTGTTATAGGCAACGGCAGCGGCTTCCTTGTCAGACGTTTCCACCGCAGTGGCAATCTTCTTGCGGAGGGGCTTCAGCTTGGAGGACACAGCGCGGTTGCGGGCGGTGCGGGTTTCTGTCTGACGGATGCGCTTGAGTGCGGATTTGGTAGTGGCCATGTTTTAAAAAAGAGGTTCGGTTTCCGTTTCGAGGTGGCAGAAACATTAGAATAACAGGACAAAATGTCAAGCTCTTGATATATTTTTTAAGGCATTCCTCCTAAGCGCGGGCAGACTGCAGGCTTTACCGGAAAAAGGGTTTGTGGCATCCTGTGCCCCCGTTATGAAGAAACGCGTGGATTTGCCTGAAAAAAAAATATGAAGGATATATTTTTGATCTGGACGGCACCCTGGTGGACAGCATGCCGCTCCATTACAAGGCATGGCGCAAGGCCCTGGCCCGTGCGGGGGCGCCGGACCGCGTGTTCCTGGCGGATGAATTTTATTCCTGCGGCGGTAAATCCGCCAACGACGTGGTGCGTTTTCTGAATGAACGGTACGGCATGCACATGGATGCTGCTTCTACCGCTGCCAAGCGCCGCATTTATCTGGAAATGCTGGAAGAGGAGGGCATGCAGCCCATCCGGGAGGTGGTGGGGAATCTCGTGCATTCCCTGGGAGACGCCCCCAAGGCGATCGCCACGGGAAGCGCCATGCCGGGAGCGTCCCGGACGCTGGCCGCCGCCGGACTTTCAGGTCTCTTTGACGTGATTCTGACGCCGGATGAAGTGGAGCATGGCAAGCCTGCGCCGGACATGTTCCTGAAAGCGGCGGAACTTCTGGGGGCATCCCCGGACCGCTGCGTGGTTTTTGAAGACGCGGAACCCGGCATGAAGGCCGCCGCAGCCGCCGGAATGGACTGCGTGCACGTCCGCCGCGCGTCCCTGGCCTGATTCCCTCTCCAGCGGCTTCCGCAGAGGGGCGCTTTCCGGCCTTCCCCTCCTCCCGGGATGCACGCCTGCATTTTAATGAAAAGGCTTCACATTACGCCCGGAATGCGCTAGAACCTTTTTTCCTATTGAACAAATAAAATATTATTTGCACATGAGCACAAACGACAAAACATCATCCGCCCCGACGAAAACCCGCATGACAGGAGCCGAAGTGCTCGTGGAATGCCTCGTGCGTGAAGGTGTAGACGTCGTCTTTGCCTATCCCGGCGGCGCCAGCATGCCGATTCACCAGGCCCTGAGCCATCAGCCCAAAATCCGGACCATCCTGCCCCGCCACGAACAGGGCGGCGCGTTCGGCGCGGAAGGCTACGGCCGCGTCACGGGCAAGGTGGGCGTCTGCATCTCCACTTCCGGCCCCGGCGCCACCAACATGATCACCTCCATTGCGGACGCCTATCTGGACTCCACTCCGCTGGTGGCGATTACGGCGCAGGTCATGCGTTCCCTGATCGGCCGCGGCGCCTTTCAGGAAACGGACGTGTTCGGCATGACCGCCCCCATCGTGAAGCACAGCTATCTGGTGACGGAACCGGAAGAACTGCCCCGCATCATCAAGGAAGCCTTTTACATCGCCTCCACGGGCCGTCCCGGCCCGGTGGTGATTGACATGCCCAAGGACGTGCAGGAAGCCGTGTTCTCCCCGGACTTTGACATGGAAATGGACTTGCCCGGCTATAATCCGGTGCTGCCCGTTCCCACGGGAAAGCTGGAAGAACTCCTTCCGCTGATTGAAGGCGCCAGCCGTCCCGTCATTTACGCCGGCGGCGGCATCATCTCTGCGGAAGCTTCCGCGGACCTGCTGGAATTTGCGGAACGCACCCAGATTCCTGTGGCAACCACCCTGATGGGCATAGGGGCCATGCCGGAAACCCACCCTCTTTCCCTGCGCTGGCTGGGCATGCACGGAGCCGTGTTTGCGAACAACGCCGTGAATGAAGCGGACCTGGTGATCGCCCTGGGCGCCCGGTTTGACGACCGCGTGACCGGCGCCGTCAACATGTTCTGCCCGGACTCCACCATCGTCCACATTGACATTGACGCCAGCGAGATCAACAAGAACAAGAAGGTGGCGCACCCCATCCGCGCGAACGTGAAGGACGCCCTCCAGGTTCTCAACGCCGCTCTGGCCGCTCAAGGCTGGGAACGCAAATCCTCCGGCTTTACCCGCACTCCGGAATGGTTCGGAGTGATTGAAGACTGGAAGAAGCAATACCCCTTCTCCTATGAAGACCGCAAGGGCTATATCTCCCCGCAGGCCGTCATTGAGGAACTCTACCGCCAGACGGCGGACAAGGATCCCATCATCTGCACGGGCGTGGGCCAGCACCAGATGTTTGCCGCCCAGTTCTTCAAATTCGACAAGCCCCGTCGTCTGGCTACCTCCGGCGGCCTGGGAACCATGGGCTACGGCCTTCCCGCCGCCATGGGCGTGTGCCTGGCCTGTCCGGACAAGCTGGTGGTGAACATTGACGGAGACGGCTCCATGCTCATGAACATTCAGGAGCTGGCTACCATTCACGTGGAGCGCCTGCCTGTCAAATGCATCATCCTGAACAACCAGCACCTGGGCATGGTGGTGCAGTGGGAAGACCTGAAGTATGACTCCAACCGGGCCCAGACCTTCCTGGCGGACCCGCACGACAGCTATGACCCCACCCACAAGACGGAAGACGTCATCTACCCGAACTACCCGCTCATCTGCGCCGGATTCGGCGTCAAGTGCGAGCGCGTGCTCCGCATAGAGGAGCTTCCGGCGGCCATCACCCGCATGATTGAATCCCCGGAGGCGTACGTGCTGGACGTAATGGTTCCTCACGACGTGCATGTGCTGCCGATCATCCTGGGCGGCATGAGCTACAAGGACGTGATTCTGGAACGCATTGCCGGGGACGGCTCCGCCAAGAAGGCGTCCGAACTGGGCAAGGAAATTCCGACGGCCCTGTAAGGAATATTCCGTCATTCATTCGTTAACGGGAGCCGTCCGCAAGGGCGGCTCCTTTTTAATGGCAGCGGAAACCGGAGGGGAATTCGGCTTCCGGCAATGGGGAAAACGGCGTGCCGCCCGGGAGGACTGTTGTTTATGTGTCTCCATGTTGGCGGCTCCGGGGATGCACGGTTCTGTTTGAAGGAACATGGAAGATGTTGCTGGACGCGGCAGAGGGGAACGGCTAGCATCAATGAACCAAGTTGAATGCAAGCCGGACCGGACGCGGCGAAGATGGAATATTACGGAATAACGCCGCGTCTGATGCCGCCTTGCGCCAACCCCAAGCTCACAGAAAATTCCCGGGAGACCGGCGCTTGCTGCAAGTGATTGGGAAATGGATATTGACAAAAGAATCACCTCTTATCGGACCTGACCGTATCCGGCTTCCGCATCAGGTTGGCGCAAACCCCTTGCTGCGCCCTTGATGCTCAACCCGTATCCTTCAGGCCGTCGCACCCTCACGGGTGCGTGGATTGAAACACGGTTTACCAAGAGGATGAAGAGTTTGTGCGCCGTCGCACCCTCACGGGTGCGTGGATTGAAACGGTAGGGTAATTATAGCGGACGCTATCTAAACGGTCGCACCCTCACGGGTGCGTGGATTGAAACCGTACCTAACATGAGGAAGTTATGCAGATTATAAGTCGCACCCTCACGGGTGCGTGGATTGAAACCCGGTAGATAGCAAGATGCAAGTTTCCAATGTGGGTCGCACCCTCACGGGTGCGTGGATTGAAACGCACCGCAGCCAACGACGGAGAAGACCGGAAATGTCGCACCCTCACGGGTGCGTGGATTGAAACCCGCCCTACAATGGGCCTTATGAGGAATACTACGGTCGCACCCTCACGGGTGCGTGGATTGAAACCTCTAACCATATCCCTACTACAACGGTAGGAATTGTCGCACCCTCACGGGTGCGTGGATTGAAACGTCGGAGACGCTCATGGCTTGCTGGATATACAAGTCGCACCCTCACGGGTGCGTGGATTGAAACGAACATGCCCTGGTGGGGCCTGCATGCCTCCGTGTCGCACCCTCACGGGTGCGTGGATTGAAACCTGCGCAAGAATAACGCCATGGGCATCAGCCGGGTCGCACCCTCACGGGTGCGTGGATTGAAACGGCGTCAAAGTCCAGTTTAAGTTGCCCGTCGTCCGTCGCACCCTCACGGGGTGCGTAGAATGAATAGTGCAGTTGTTTTTAATGATGTCTGCATGGTAAGGGAGGTGATTATTTTGATAAATGGTTTTAAATGGTTATTTATTGAATATTCTTTTAAGGAGGATTTTTATGTTGGGGAGGACGCCGGATGAACAACTTTCCGGATGGTTTATTATGATTTCCGGACAGCCTGTCCGGAAAAGGGAAGCAGGCAAGCGGTGCATTTCCTGCGGCATGGGATTTTTTTCCGCGTTCACAGTTTGTGATGGATGAAGCCGGAGCAATCCAATATAAAGATAAGATGCATATAGACTGGTTGAATGATTTTTTGGAATGGACGCCTATTTTGCTGATGGTGCTGGTAGCGGTCGTTTTTCTGGTGGCGCTGAAATGGAGAAGCGGCAGGATGAAGAAGTTTCTGGAGGAGTGGAAACGTAAGATCGTCCGGCAGGCGGAAGCCGGGAATCCCTCCGCCCAGTTCCGTCTGGGGCGCATTTACCAGGAGGGGGACGGCGTGGAGAAGGACCCGGACCGGGCGGAGGATTGGTTTCACAGGGCGTTGCCCGGGTTGAAGCAGAAGGCGGATGCGGGAGATGCGGATGCCGCCTTTGACCTGTATGATTGTTTTCATGAAGGCCTGGGCGCGGAGAAGAGCGATACGCAGGCCCTGCACTGGCTGCAGCTTGCAGCGGAGCAGGGCAAGCCGGAGGCCATGTTTGACCTGGCCCTGGAGTACCGGGAAGGCGGCCTGGTGGAGAAGAATGAGGATTTGTTCATGTACTGGCTGCGTAAGGCTGCGGAAGCGGACGAGAGGGACGCCCAGTACCTGCTGGCCGCCTGTTATGAACACGGCAATGGAGTTCCGCAGGATTTGAATCTTGCACGGGAATGGTATGACCGCGCGGCGGAAGGAAAGGATTCCGGTACGGAGGAGGAGGATCCGGAGCGCGCACAGGGGAAATAGGAGGCGGCGAGCCTCTTTCGGCTGGACAAATGGGGAAGCGGGCGACACTCTAGGCGTTTCATGGAGGGCATACGCTATTACAACCGCTACACGGGCAGGGAAGAACGGGAACAGGTGCTGGGGGAGAAGTACCTGCAATGGATTTACGGCACTTCCACAGGCCGGGCTGCACTGCATGTCCTGATCAAGCGCGGCGTTTTTTCCCGTCTGCTGGGGTGGTTGAAGAACCGTTCTTCCAGCGCGCGGTCCATCCCCTCTTTTGTGGAGGAGTACGGCATCAATATGGAGGATTCCCTCAAGGGGATGGGAGAGTTCAAGCATTTCAACGATTTTTTCTACCGCCGCCTGAAACCGGGAGCTCGCCCTCTGGCCGGTGGGGAGGATACGGCCGTTTTTCCCGCGGATGCCCGGCACATGGGCTGGGAACGCGCTGACCGAATCAAGAGCGTTTTCTTGAAGGGGCAGAGTTTTGACCTGCCCGCCCTTATGGGGAGTGAAGCGCTGGCCGGACGGTATGCGGAAGGCGCCGTCGTTTTGTCGCGCCTGTGCCCCACGGATTACCACCGTTTTCATTTTCCGGTGTCCGGGGTGCCCGGCCCGTGGACGAGGCTGGGCGGTCCGCTGGCGAGCGTGTCTCCGTACTGCCTGCGCCGCCGGCTGGCGTGGCTATGGACTAATAAAAGGAATTTGACCCTGATCCGGTCGGAGTTGTGGGGAGAGGTCGCCATGCTGGAGGTGGGCGCCACCGGGGTGGGGCTGATTGAGGAGACGTATGTTCCGGACGTTCCCGCCGCAAGAGGGGGGGAGAAGGGGTATTTTGCCTTTGGAGGCTCCACGGTGATGTGCTTTTTTGAACCGGGCAGAATACGCCTGGCTCCCGACCTGCTGGAAAAGACGGCGGAAGGCATGGAGTTGTTTGCCCGTCAGGGAGATATGATGGGCGTCTCTGCGGAGTAGCTGCGGTCCGGGAAGGGGTGCGGCCATGATGTCTCCGGATTATGAATCCGGAGTCAAGCTTACAAAATTGAAAGAAAAAGGTTTTGGAGAATTTGAGCTTGTCCATATCATGGGAATTGTCAGAGGGTGTTCCTGATGTAATGGGCTTTCTTTTCGTTCCAGTAATGGTTAATAACCGTCTTTACGCTTCGGCGGCGCCCTCCATCAGGGCGGGAGGCCCTGGCTCCCGGGAGATATGCGGCTGTGAAAGGGGACGGTGGAAGTGTTGATGGATTGTGGCTTTGCGGCACTGGCGCCTGAAAGCGGCAGAGTTCCTGCTTTTCGTTGTTGAAACTCTTTCTGGAGCATAGCGGAAGTTTTTTTTAATAGCCGTCACTGCATTCCGGTGAGGGCATCCATCAGAGCCGGGAGGTCCTGGACTACCAGACGATATGCGGCCGTAAAAAGTGAATGTGGGAAATGTTGATGGAATGTCCATTTGGAGTTTTTTCCAGCCAAGCCGGAGCCTGGAGAAAGACAGCTTTTCCGGATTGTAGAATCTTTAACGGATTCATAATCCGCTATTTCCTTGGGCAACGGGTTCCATTCCGTATTTCACCCATTAATAAGAATAAATTTATGAAGTGCCTATGTATTCTTGGTGTTCTGGCCAGCCTGGCAACGGCACAGGCGGCTACTGTGTTGAGCACGACGACCAAGGACGATCCTTCCACCCTGACTTCCGGGGGATACGGAGCCTATTACGGTTTTTCCTTTGACCTGGACCACATGCTTCTTTCCTCCGGGGAAGGGATTTCACCGAATTCCACGGTGTTCCTGCAATCACTGGATATTGCCAAGGCGACGAACAGAACGGATGCCACCGACGGGCTGTACGTGACGATTTTTTCCTCCGCCGCTACCAAGGACGGAACGACGTTCGTGGGGCAGTCCACGACCACCGTTGACATGGCCGGAGATGGCGCCGGAGACGGAGCGGCCTCCTGGGAGAAGGCCGTGTTCAATAATTTGCAGCTTGATAGCGGCGTAACTTATTACGTGGCTTTTACGACGACGCAGATTTCAGATGCCACCAGTTGGGGTGACGTGAGCTTTTCCTCCGCCAGGTTGAGGCTTGGCAAGGAAGCCGACGGCGTGGACATCGGGGATGTGTATAAGAATGCGGGCTTTACCAGTACGGAGGGTTCCGTATGGGGACCGGCGTTGAGGGCGGAAGTGACGCTGGCTGCCGTGCCGGAACCGGCTTCCGCCTCCCTCGGCCTGCTGGGGCTGGCCGCCCTGCTGATGCGCCGCCGCAGGTTCTGATTAACGGAGCCATGAATGAAAGAGTCCGGCACTCCTCCCGGGAATGCCGGATTTTTTGATTTTCCGGAATAACGGGCTGGGTAAGGACCGTTCGCAGGTTACTTCATTTCCGCAATGGCGCGGGCCATGTCCGGAGCCTTGAAGGTGGAGGAGCCCGCCACCAGCACGTCCGCCCCGGCCAGGGCGCACTGCGCGGCATTGTCTTTGCCGATTCCTCCGTCCATTTGAATCAGGAAAGGGGCCTGGTGCTCCGTGCGCCATTCGGCGGCTTTTTCCACCTTGTCCAGCACGGAGGGCATGAAGGATTGTCCGCCGAAGCCCGGCACCACGGACATGACCAGCAGCAGGTCTATTTCCTCCAGGTAGGGAACTACGGCGTCAAAGGGCGTGGCCGGGTTGACGGCCAGACCGTTTTTCACTCCGGCTTTCCGGATGCGCCTGAGGGTGTCGCGGATGTAGTGGGGGTCCCCCAGCTCTACATGGAAGCAGATGAGGTTGACGCCCGCTTTGACAAAGCGGTCAAAGTAGTGGTCCGGCCGTTCAATCATCAGGTGGGCATCCAGGAAACGGTCCGGCCCCACCGCTTTTCTGACGGCGGCGCAGATTTCCGGGCCGAAGGAGATGTTGTCCACAAAGTGGCCGTCCATGATGTCCAGGTGCAGCCAGTCGGCTCCGGAGTCAAAGGCACGGCGCGCTTCCTCCCCGATGCGGGAGAAGTCGGCGGCCAACAGGGACGGGGCGATCATGGTCATGATGGCAGAGTCTTTCCGGGGTGTCAGTTGGCTACGATGTTGACCAGGCGGCCGGGCACGACAATTACCTTGCGCACGGTGACGCCGTCCAGGAAGATTTTTACCTTGGCGGAGGCCAGGGCCAGCTTTTCCAGTTCTTCCCGGGAGATGTCCCTGGGCACTTCCAGCTTGTCCCGCAGCCTGCCGTTCACCTGGATGACCATGGGAACGGTGTTTTCCACCAGCAGGGCTTCCTCCCAGACAGGCCAGTTTTTCTGGCAGAGCTGCGTTTCCGCCAGGGCGGGGAATTTCGCTTGCAGGCGGCTGTGAATTTCTTCCGTGAGATGGGGGGCAAAGGGGTTCAGCAGCGTCAGGAAGGCGTCATAGTCCTGTACGTCCACCACGTCCGCGGAGGTCATGGCGTTGGTGCATTCCATCATTTTGGCGATGGCGGTGTTGAAGGACATGTCATTGATGTCTTCCGTCACTTTCCTGATGGTTTTGTGCAGTTCCTTGCGCACGGGGAGCACGGCGGCTTCCGGAGTGTCCGCCGCCAGCTTGGGGTTGATTTCCCATTCGCCTTCCTGGTTTTCCCGGAAGGCCACGCGCCAGACGCGGGCCAGGAAGCGGGAGATGCCTTCCACCCCCTTGGTGGCCCAGGGCTTCACGTCCTTGAGGGGCCCCATGAACATTTCATACAGGCGCAGGGAGTCCGCTCCGTATTCGCGGACGATGTCGTCCGGGTTGACGACGTTGCCGCGGGACTTGGACATTTTCTGGCCGTCTTCCCCCAGGATGAGGCCCTGGTTGACGAGCTTCTGGAAGGGTTCGCTGGTGGTGAGGTAGCCCAGGTCAAAGAGAACCTTGTGCCAGAAGCGGGCATAGAGCAGGTGGAGCACGGCGTGTTCCGTGCCGCCCACGTACAGGTCCACGCCTCCGGGGTTGCCGGTGGAGCCCATCCAGTATTGTTCCGCCTCACGGCTGACGAAGCGTTCCGTGTTTTCCGGATCCAGGTAGCGCAGGTAGTACCAGCAAGAGCCGGCCCACTGGGGCATGGTGTTCGTTTCACGGTGGGCCGTGGGAGTGTACGCAATCCATTCCGTGGCCCTGACCAGCGGGCCGCGGGGGTCGCCCGTGGGGGCGAAGTCGTCCAGATCGGGCTGGAGCACGGGGAGTTCGCTTTCCGGCAGGGCGCGGTGGCGGCCGTCTTCCCAGACGATGGGAAAGGGTTCCCCCCCAGTAGCGCTGGCGGGAGAAGAGCCAGTCACGGAGCTTGTAGTTTACCTTGCGGCGGCCCTTGCCGTTTTCCTCCAGCCAGAGGATCATTTTTTCCTTGGCTTCCGGAGTGGGCAGCCCCGTCAGGAAGCCGGAGTTCACGCTGGCGCCTTCATAACCGCAGAAGCCGCGCCAGTCAATGTCTTCACTGGGCGGCTGGACCACCTGGAGAATGGGGAGGCCGAATACCTGGGCGAAGGCGAAGTCGCGTTCGTCATGTGCCGGAACGGCCATGATGGCTCCCGTGCCGTAACCCATCAGCACATAGTCCGCAATCCAGACGGGGACCTGTTCCCCGTTGGCGGGGTTGACGGCATAGGCTCCGGTGAAGACGCCCGTTTTTTCCTTGGAGAGGTCCGTGCGTTCCAGGTCGCTCTTGGAGGCGCACTGGGCGCGGTACTGTTCCACGGCGTCTTTCTGTTCCGGCGTGGTGATGGTGTCCACCAGCGGGTGTTCCGGGGAGAGGACCATGTAGGTGGCTCCAAAGAGGGTGTCCGGCCTGGTGGTGTAAACGGTGATGGTTTCCCCGTTCAGGGTGAAGTCCACTTCCGCCCCTTCAGATTTGCCTATCCAGTTGCGCTGGAGCAGTTTGATGGATTCCGGCCAGTCCAGCGGCTCCAGTTCGTCAATGAGGCGCTCCGCGTAGTCCGTGATGCGCAGCATCCACTGGCGCAGGGGGGCGGCGTTCCACCCGGTGGCCCTTGGATTTCCATTCCTCCACTTCCTCGTTGGCCAGGACGGTGCCCAGGTCCGGGGACCAGTTGACGGCCGCTTCCGCGACGTAGGCCAGGCGGTGCTGGTCGATTTCCTCCCGACTCAGCCCCTGTTCCTCCAGTTCGGAGACGGGGCGCGCCTTTTTCAGTTCCCTGTTGTAGTAGGAGTTGTAAAGCTGGAGAAAGATCCACTGGGTCCAGCGCACGTATTCATGGTCCGTCGTGGCTATTTCCCGGTCCCAGTCATAGGAGAAGCCCAGCATCTTGAGCTGGCGGCGGAAGTTGTCAATGTTCCGGAAGGTGGTGACGGAGGGGTGCTGCCCGGTTTTGATGGCGTATTGCTCCGCGGGAAGGCCGAAGGAGTCCCACCCCATGGGGTGAAGGACGTTGAAGCCGTTCATGCGCTTGAAGCGCGCCACGATGTCCGTGGCGGTATACCCTTCCGGATGGCCCACGTGCAGGCCCGCGCCGCTGGGGTAGGGGAACATGTCCAGCACGTAGTATTTGGGTTTGGACGCGTCAAAGCCCTCTTCTCCGGGATTGCTTACTTTAAAGGTTTTCCTTTCGTCCCAGATCTGCTGCCATTTGGGTTCAAAAACGTCAAAGGGATATGGTTTCTTGCGCTCGGACATGATGGGGAGGAATGTATACTCCGCCCGCTGGCCAATCAAGCCTAAACCCGGTGGCGCAAAAGCGTTTCCGCCGCTTCCCGGAGGATGATGCCTTTTTCCGGAAAAAAGAGGAAAGACCAGAGGTTGCTTGTGCGTATTTTTAGGTTGAAAGGATTTTGACGATTATATTAAATATGTTGCGACCATGAAGTTCTCCGCCTGTCTCCTGTCCGCCGCCTGCGGCGCGTTTTCCCTGCTTGCCGGGGCGTCCGCCCAGAGCAATACTTCCCACCCCGTTTCCGGAAAGAAGCCCAATATCATCGTTTTCCTGGTGGATGACATGGGCTGGCAGGATACGTCCCACCCGTTCTGGTCCGACGACCGGGGCAACCCGAAGAAGACGTTCCTGAACAAGCGCTACCGCACGCCCAACATGGAGAAGCTGGCCGCGCAGGGCATGACGTTTACGGATGCGTACGCCCATCCCCTCTGCACGCCTTCCCGCGTGAGCCTGATGTCCGGCATGAATCCGGCGCGGCACCGCGTGACCTGCTGGGTGAGGGAGCAGAACGGAACGACGGACCGCAACAACAAAAATCTCCAGCCGCCGGACTGGGCCCTCAACGGCCTCCAGCCGGTCGGGATTCCCGCCCGGGGGACGACGAAACGCCCCATTTCCGGGGAAGACATGCATTACAACATGACGCGCCCCTTCGTCACGGCGGCCACGCTGCCGGAGATGCTGAAGAAGTGCGGCTACGTCACCGTGCACTGCGGGAAGGCCCATTTCGGCACCCAGGGAACGCCGGGATCCAACCCGTTGAATATGGGATTTGACTATAATATTGCGGGTACGGAAATCGGTCACCCGGCAGATTACCGCGGTTCCAAGCATTACGGAAAAGGGTTCAACCATGTGCGCGGGCTGGATGAGAATAATTATTACCAGGACGACGTGTTTTTGACGGAGGCGCTGACTCTTGAGGCCCTCAAGCGGCTGGAAGCCATCAGGACCAATCCGAAGGAGGCCGGCAAGCCCTTTTACCTGTACATGGCCCAGTACGCCCTGCACTCCCCGCTGGATGAACGCGCCTACGACAAGAGGTTTGCGGATTCCTACAAGAATCCGGAGGACGGGCACAAGTGGTCTCCGGTGGAGAAGCATTATTCCGGGTTGATCGAGGGGATGGACAAGAGCCTGGGGGATATCATGAAGTACCTCAAGGAGCATGACATGGACAAGAACACGGTGCTGGTGTTCATGTCGGACAACGGCGGCCTGGCCATTTCCGGCAGGCTGGGCAATGAGGACGCCAATTATCCCCTTTCCTTCGGCAAGGGATCGTGCATGGAGGGCGGCATCCGGGAGCCCATGATCGTTTCCTGGCCCGGCGTGACGAAGGGCGGTTCCAGGTGCGCTGTTCCGGTGGTGATTGACGATTTTTTCCCGACCCTTCTGGATATAGCGGGATGCCGGAACGCCAAGGTTCCGCAGAAGCTGGACGGCCTGAGCCTGGTCCCGCTGCTCAAGGGAGGCCGGTTCCCTGCGGACCGTCCCCTGCTGTTCCACCAGCCCAACAACTGGGGGGAAAACAATCGTCAGGCTCCTCAGTACGGCGCTTCCACCGCCCTGCGCCACGGGGACTGGAAGCTGATTTACCGTCACGGGAACCAGAGCTTTGAGCTGTACAATTTGAAGAAGGATATCGGTGAAAAGGAAAACCTGGCTGCCAGGGAACCGCGGAAGTTGAAGGAAATGGCCGGCCTGATGGGCAAGCTGCTCCGCGAGCGGAAGGCGCAGATGCCCACCTACAAGAAGGGTAATGAACTGGGCGCGCCGGAAGGAAGCTCCGTTCCGTGGCCCGACCAGGTGAAGAAGGGCGGGAATTGAGATTCCGCAGCAGTTTCCGGTTTCTTTTCCATCAGGGCCGGCAGATGTGCCTCTGGTGAAGGCGGGTGAATGGGAATGCCCTGCTTCCGGCAGGGCATTCAGCTTGTGACCGCCTTTGCCGGAAGGGCAGTTTCCCCATGAAACGGGCTGTTCACAGGCGCTTTTCTCCGCGCCGCGTTCCTGTTCTGAAAAGACCTGCGGTAAGCGCCGCCAATTTCTGCGGCTTCCGCATGAACAGGCGGCCGGAGGGCGTACGCTGTTTTGATTAACGGACTTTTTTCAATATCCGTTCGCTGGCTCTCAGTTTCTTTTCATCTGCCGCAAAGGCTTGCGGCGCTCCATGCGGTTCCCGTGAAATCCTCCGGGCTTTTCAGGCAAGCCATTCCTCCGCAGGCTGTCCATGGGAAAACACGGGAAAACGGCGTATTCCCCGGCACGGCCATTCTGCCCCCATCCGGGCAGGGAGCCTCCCTGCCTTTCCTGCGTAGGTTTTCCGATATTCAGCGGAGGAAGTTTCCCCTTCTCGGAAATACGGTCCCGCTTAAAAACGCATTTTTTCCGTTCTCTTTTTTCAGGATGAGGAGAAGGTGAAAATAACGGCAAACTTGCTTTTGTTCCGGAGGAACGGGGATAAAAAAACGCCCCGCCGTACGTGCCGGCGGAGCGTGGTGGAAATTAAGGCGATGGCATCCCCGGAAGGGGAGGCATCTTAAAAGTCGTCGGAAGCGGCGTCATCCGTCGCCGTGGCGTCGCCGCCTTCAGTCGCGTTATCCGCAGCGGGAGTTTCTTCCGTTCCGGTAGCGTCTTCCGCAGGAGTTTCCTCCGTCGTGCCGGGTTCGGCAGCCGGAGCTGCGGCAGGCTTGGCGGCGGGGGCGGCAGCCGGAGCGGTTTCCTTGGGAGGAACGACCACCTTCACGGCGGGGGGCGCCGGAACGGGCGTTTCCAGGCCGTCAGCCTTGCGTGTGCTGACGCGGAGGCCGTCCGCATAGGCCAGGTTTTTCAGGATGGCATAGCCCAGGGCGGGAGCGCGGTCCGTCGTGTTGACCAGCATCTTGAAGTGGTTGTTGACGGACATCTTGCGGGCGTCCCTGCCATTGCGGAAGGGAATGATGCCCACCAGGTTGCCGTCATTGTCAATGCAGATCGCCCAGTAGGAGCGGTCCACCTGGATGAAGTACTGCGGACGGATGTAGTCCATCGTTTTCCATTCGGCTCCCTTGATGTATTCCTCCATGGCGCGGCGCGCATTGGCCGGCATGCCGCCCCAGTCGGCGTAAACCCTGGTGGTCAGCGTTTCACGGCCGTTGTACCCGTGTACGGAAACGTGCTGGGCAGTAGCGAATTGACGGGCGTAGCTCTCGGGAGAGGTAGGTTGGCAGGAGCTGGTGAAGAGCGCTGCTCCGGCGGTCAGGATGCAGGCTGCTGCAGTGGTGAAGGGATGAATGTTAGTCATGGCAATCGCAATGGTTACGTTATAAAAGAGGAAAACACATCCCATTTCAAGGAAAAGAATGCAGGAAGTGCCGATTTGTGGCGTTTTTTGACGTTTCCGTTTGATGAGGGGAACCGCGCTGGCGCGGCGGAAGCCTTTCATGCGTGCCGCCTTGAGGGTATGATGGTAGATTACTCAAATTTTTCTCGCAAATCGTTCTGAATCGCTTAGGTTGTCGTTGCTTTATGTCCGCCTTCGTCATCAGCGAGTCTGCCCTGGAACGCAACGCCCTTATCCTGAGGGATGTGGCGGATGCCGCCGGGTGCCGTATCGTGCTGGCTCTGAAAGGTTTTTCCTGCTGGCCCTGCTTTGATGCCCTGTCCCCCTGGCTGGACGGCTGCTGCGCGTCCGGCCTGTGGGAGGCGCGGCTGGCCCGGCGCAGGTTCGGGAAGCATGTGCTGACCTATTCTCCCGGCTATGCTCCGGAAGAAATAGCGGAGCTGGCGGAGATTTCCGACCACCTTGATTTTAACAGCCTGACGCAGTGGAACCGCTTCCGGGAGGAGGTGATGCGGCATCCCCGCTTTCTTTCCGGGGAACTGAAGTGCGGCTTGCGCGTCAATCCCCGGTTTTCCACCGGCCACACGCCCCTGTATGACCCCTGCGCGCCCGGCTCCCGCCTGGGCATCACGCCGGACGTGATGCAGGGGGCGGATTTGGCCGGCATTTCCGGCCTTCATTTCCATACCCTGTGCGAACAGGGGGCGGATGACCTGGCGGCTACGCTGGGCGCGGTGGAACGGCACTTCGGCCACATCCTGTCCCGCCCGGAGATGACGTGGCTGAACATGGGCGGGGGCCATTGGATTACCAAGCCCGGCTATGACCGGAAGCTGCTGGCGGAGCTCGTCCGCCGGATTCGTGAGCGCTACGGGGTGGAGGTCTGGCTGGAGCCGGGAGAGGCCGCAGCCATCCATACCGGCGTGCTGAGGTGCAGGGTGCTGGATATTTTTTCCTCGGAAGGGGTGGAGCACGCCGTTCTGGATGTTTCCGCGTCCGCCCACATGCCGGATACGCTGGAAATGCCCTACCGCCCGGACGTATTCCAGATTGTCCGGGACGCCTCCCTCCGTTCCGCGCGGCAGCCCGCCGTGCAGATGGCCGGGGAGAGCTACGCGCTGGCGGGGAACGCCGGGGAGGGCTCCCATACGTACCGCCTGGGCGCGCCCACGTGTCTGGCGGGAGACCGGATAGGGGATTATTCCTTTGCGGAGCCCCTGGCGGCAGGCGACGAACTCGTGTTTGACGATATGGCGCATTATACGATGGTGAAGACCACGTTTTTCAACGGCGTGCGCCACCCGGACATCGCCGTCCAGAGGAAGGACGGCTCCGTGGAGACGGTGCGCCGCTTTACTTATGAAGATTTTGAAGCCCGCCTGGGCTAGAACATTTGACCAGACAGATTGACATGGCAGCAGCTAAAGAAGGCATCAAGCAGAAAGTCCGGGGTTGGAGTCATCATGATTCCGCAGATTTGTACGGCATTGACGACTGGGGGAACGGCTATTTCCGGATCAACAAGAAAGGGGAGGTGACCGTACGCCTGAACGACGAGGACGGCGGGAAAAAGGATATCAGCCTGTGCGACCTGCTGGAAGGCCTGAAGGAGCGCGGCACCACTGTTCCCGTGCTGTTCCGTTTCCGGGACCTGCTGCGCAGCCGCATTGCGGAGCTGAACGACAGCTTCCGGAAGGCGATCAAGGAAGCGGATTACCAGGGCAAGTACCAGGGTGTCTACCCCATCAAGGTGAACCAGCAGCGGCAGGTGGTGGAGGAGATCGCGGAGTTCGGCACCAAGTATGATTACGGTCTGGAGGCCGGTTCCAAGCCGGAGCTGATTGCCGCCATGGCCCACATGCACAATCCGAATGCCTACCTGATCTGCAACGGGTACAAGGATGACGAATTCATTGACCTGGCGCTGACGGCCCAGAAGATGGGGCTGAATATTTTCATTGTGCTGGAAATGCCTTCCGAGCTGGACGTGATTCTGGAACGCGCCCGGAGGATGGACATCCGCCCCAATCTGGGCGTGCGCATCAAGCTGGCGGCCAAGGGGTCCGGCCTGTGGCAGGAGTCCGCGGGGGACAAGTCCGTCTTCGGCCTGAACGCGGCCCAGGTGGTGGACGTGGTGGATAAGCTGAAGCAGGTGGATGCGCTGGATTGCTTGAAGCTGCTCCATTACCACCAGGGTTCCCAGATTCCGAATATTTCCGTGGTGCGCGAGGGGCTGACGGAGGCCGCCCGCATTTACGTGGACCTGGTGAAGGAGGGCGCGCCGCTGGGCACGCTGGACATGGGCGGCGGCCTGGCCGTGGATTACGACGGGTCCAAGACGAATTTCCATTCCTCCTGCAACTATTCCATTGCGGAGTTCGCCCGTGACGTGGTGGAGGTGGTGGGGGATATGTGCACCAAGTACGAGGTGCCCCATCCCACGCTGGTGACGGAGTCCGGGCGTGCCGTGGTGGCCTATTATTCCGTGCTGGTGTTCAACGTGCTGGACGTGACGAGCGCGCCGGGCGAGGAACCGCCGCCCGAGCTGCCGGAGGATGCGCCGGAGCTGTTGAAGGCTTTTGCGGATACGGACCGGACCCTGGCCAGGAAGAACATGCAGGAGTGCTACAATGACGCCTGCTATTACCGGGACCAGCTGCGCGCCCAGTTTTTTTACGGGAACGCCACCCTGCGCCAGCGCGGGCTGGGAGAGGCCTATTACTGGCACATCCTGAGCCGCATTTCCCGCATGCTGGCGGAGATGGAAACCATTCCGGAAGACCTCCGGGAGCTTTCCTGCTCCATGGTGGACTTTTATTACGGCAATTTCTCCCTGTTCCAGTCCCTGCCGGATTCCTGGGCCATCCGCCAGCTTTTCCCCGTGATGCCTCTGCACCGTTTGAACGAACGGCCCACGAACAAGGCCGTGCTGGCGGACATTACCTGTGACTGCGACGGGAAGATAGACCATTTCATCGACCGTGAGGACGTGGCTACCGCTCTCCCCCTCCATGCCATCAAGCCCGGAGAGGACGATTATTACATAGGCGTGTTCCTGGTGGGGGCCTATCAGGAGACCCTGGGAGACCTGCACAACCTGCTGGGGGATACGAACGTGGTGGGCGTGCACCTGGAAGGCGGCCGCCCCGTTTACACCCATGAAGTGGAGGGCGATACGGTGGCTGACGTCCTTTCCTACGTGGAGTATGACCCCAAGGAGCTGATCAACAAGTTCCGCACGTTTGCGGAACAGGCCGTAGCCGACGGGAAAATATCGCCGTCAGAACGCCGGAGGGCTCTGGAAGTGTTCCGTTCCGGCCTGAACGGATATACCTATTACGAGCTGTAGGAAACGGCCTTTTTTCCATGCCCCGGCAGGGAAAAGGGCCTTCCGTTCCAAAGCGTTTTTCTCTTTGCCCATCAGGCCGCCGGCGGTTCTTCCGGCGGTTCCGTCTCCGCAATGACCTTGGCCGGCGTCAGCCCCCAGAAGCGCGTGGCCGTTTGCGGGGAAATGCCTTTCATGTTCAGGTACCGCGTGCGGAGCAGGGAGGAGGAGCGGTGGCCCATTTCCATTTGCAGCAGGTTGTAGTCCTTGAAGTGCTTGGCGTGATAGCTGGCATAGGTATGCCGCAGGCAGTCAGGCACCCATGATTTCTTTCTTCCGCCCCAGCCGGCTTTTTTGCGGATTTTGCGCCACTTGATCGTCCAGCCCTTCGGGCAGATGGGCGTGCCGGGTCCGGGCTTGCTTTTGTCACGGCAGAATTTGAGCCATTTGGCAAGCACGGGCAGGATGGTGACGTGTCTGGCGCCTCCGGTCTTGGTATGCTTGGAGTTCAGGATCACGCAGCCGTCGCGGATGGCGATGTTTTCCCAGAGCAGGCGTTCCACTTCCTGCGGACGGATGCCCGCAAAGATCATCAGGGCCGCTCCAGCCACGCAGCTTCCGTCAAATTCATCCATGCACGCCTTGAGAAGCTGGGTCACTTCTTTCAGCGTCAGGGCGGGAATTTCCTGCTCCCGCAGGAAGGGCGTATCCACGCGGAGGATGGGGTTTTCATCACACCATCCGCGCTTGACGGAGAAGGAGAAGATGCCGCTCAGGATGAGCCTCGCCTTGTGCCTCTGACGGGATGTGGTGAAGGTGTTCATCAGGATGCTCTGGCATTCCTCCACGCTCAGGTTCCGGAGGGGCGTGTGCTCCAGTTCCGGGTTGCTCTTCTTGAGCTTGTGGATGATGCTCCTGATGTCCGTCAGCGTCCGGGGACGGCGATGGCTTTTGGAACGCAGGCATTCCACGGCCGCCGTACCGAAGCTGACGGTATGGTGTTTGTTCTTGATGGCGTTCAGTCCCAGGGAGACGACTTCCCTGCACCGGGTGATGGTGCAGATTTCATCTCCCAGGGCCTCCTTGATTTCCAATACCAGCCTTGCAGCCTGGATCAGGGTGACTGATTCCCCTTCCAGAAGCGCGGCTCCAACGTATTTCAACTTATTTGTATTCGGTGCTTTTCTCATACTCATTCCTCGTGTTTGTACAAACACGGTTTTAATGAAAAAGGCCATCCTTATAGTAAAGAAAACTTATGCTTTCCATCGGAAAACGCGTAACCGTAAAGGATATGTTGTTACTTATGTTTTCTTTGATCCGATCGGAAAATCAAAGTTTCTGGTAGTGCAGGAACCGAAAATGTTAGAAAGCATGGTTATGTTCATGAATGTTAAATTGAACACTATCCATTTGACGCCAATAAATTCTTGTTAGAAGAAGGGGAGAACTCCCCCGCAGGATGAAAGTATTTTACATGCCTGAACGTATGAGATAAATTATTCCGCTGTACCATGAACATCAGAATCCACTCTTTCAACGTATCGTGTGCCGGGCTATGCTGCGCCCTGGGCTCCTTTCTGGCGGCTGATGCCCGTGAGGTCCATTCCCTGAACGGCTCCTGGGATTACAGCTTCAACGGAGGCTCTTCCGGGAAGGTGGCGGTTCCCCATACCTGGAATGCGGAGGATGCCGCGGACGGCGTGAAGGGGCAGCGCGGAGACGCCAAGTCCGTCAACAGCGACGCCTACCGGCGCGGCCCCGCCGTTTATACCCGTACTCTTCCGGTGGCTCCCAGGCCGGGCAAGAGGTATTTTATCCGCGGCGGCGGAGCCAGCATCGTTTCCGAGGTTTTCGTCAATGGAAAGCCTGCCGGCAGGCATGAGGGGGCGTTTACCGCCTTCTGTTATGAAATCACTCCCCTCCTGAAAAAAGGCTCCAACACGGTTTCCGTCCTGGTGGACAATACGCAGCGGGACCACATCGCGCCCCAGCGCGGGGGATTTTTCCATGTTCGGCGGCCTGTACCGGCCCATTGAGCTGATTGAAACGGACGGCGTGTGCATTGACCCCCTCTTTTACGCCTCCCCCGGCGTCTTCATTACGACGAAGTCCCTGGATAAGTCCAAAGCGGAGGTGGAAGTGAAGACCCTGCTGAACTCGGACGGGAAGGCGCGGGACGTGGATGTAGCCGTGGAAATCCTGGACATGAAGGGCAGGAAGGTGGCCGGAAAGACGGTGAAAGCCGCCGCCGGGGAAAAGAAGAACCTGGAGGTTCCCGTAACGCTGGCGATCGCCAAGCCCGTGCTCTGGAACGGAGTCAGGAATCCCTACCTCTACCAGGTGAAGACTTCCATCAGGACGGCGGACGGCCAGACGGACGAAATAGTGCAGCCTCTGGGCCTCCGGACCGTTTCCGTCGATCCCGGGAAGGGCTTTGTCCTGAACGGGAAGCCCATGCAGGTCAAGGGCGTCAGCCGCCACCAGGACATGAAGGGGAAGGGCTGGGCGCTTTCTCCGGAAGATGAGGCGCGGGACATCCGGCTGATTGCGGACATGGGAGCGGACGGCTTGAGAACGGGCCACTATCCCGCCTCCAGTAATGTTTACGACCTGTGCGACAAGACGGGGCTGGTCGTCTGGTCCGAGGTGCCCAACGTCAACCTGGTGCGTGATACGCCGGAGTTCCGGGAGAACAACCGCCTCCAGGCCCGGGAAATGATTTACCAGCACTGGAACCACCCCTCCATTTGCATGTGGGGCATTTTCAATGAAATCGGCCACCAGCCGGAGGCTTCCTCCAAAGGGGTGGACATGGAGGCTGAATTGACGGAACTGAACAAGTTCGTGAAGGAGACGGACCCCTCCCGCATGACAGTGGCGGCCAGCAACCAGGCGGGCCGCAAGAAGCTGAACAATATTCCGGACCACATCGCGTTCAATACGTATCCCGGCTGGTACGGGGGCGGCCCGGAAACCATGAAGGGGAACCTGAACGGCTACATCCGCGATTACGGCGGCAAAATGGGAATCGCCGTCAGCGAATACGGCCATGGCGCCAGCACGGGCATGCATGAGAATCCGGCCAAAAGGCCGTCCCCCACGGGGTTCTGGCATCCGGAGGAATGGCAGTCCCAGGCGCATGAGATCAATTACAAGTGCATCAGGGAGAGGCCGGAGGTGTGGGGCTCCTTTGTCTGGAACATGTTTGACTTCGGTTCCGCCTCCCGCTTTGAGGGGGAAAGCCCCGGCATCAATGACAAGGGGCTGGTGACCTATGACCGCAAGACGCCCAAGGACGCCTATTTCTTCTACAAGGCCAACTGGAGTCCCCAGCCGACTGTGTACATTACGTCCCGCAGGTTTGCGGAGCGCACGGAAAAGACGGTGCCCGTGAAGGTTTACAGCAATGCCCCTGCGGTGAAGCTGGCCGTCAACGGGAAGGCCGTGGGAAGCGTCAAGCCGGATGAATTGAAGCGCGCCGTCTGGCCTGAAGTGACTCTCAAGCCCGGCGTCAACACCATCACGGCCACGGCCTCCATGGGCGGGAAAACGTACACGGATTCCTGCAAATGGACCTTGAAGCCTTCCGGGGGGGAGGAAGGAAAGAAGGATTCCGAGCGCTACCAGGACCCGTCCATCAAGAAGTACAAGTAAGCAATCCAGCACCTGACCCGAGATGAAGACGGTACGAGCATTCCTGTTTTCCGTGATGTGCCTGGCTCCGGCGCTTCCCCTGCTGGGGGAAGCCCCGGACTGGGAGAATGAAGAGGTGACGGGAATCAACAAGGAGGCTCCCCGCGCCTCCGTTCTCCCGGCGGGAGACAAGACGCTGAGCCTGAACGGCGATTGGAAGTTCAAGTTTTCCATGACGCCGGACGGGAGGCCTGCCGATTTCTTCAAGCCTTCCTATTCCGTTTCCGGATGGGATACGGTCAAGGTGCCTTCCAACTGGCAGCTTGCGGGCTATGGAACGGCCATTTACACGAACGTTCCGTATCCCTTCAAGCCGAATCCCCCCAAGGTGATGGGGGAACCGCCCAGGAACTGGCCGGCGTACAAGGAGCGCAATTCCGTGGGCTCCTACCGACGGGATTTCAATCTCCCCGCCTCCTGGAAGGGGGAGCAGGTGATGATCCGGTTTGACGGGGTGGAATCCGCCTTTTACGTGTGGGTGAACGGCCGCAAAGTCGGCTATTCCGAGGATTCCTACACGGGCGCCGAGTTCGACCTGACTCCCTGCGTGAAGCCGGGGAGGAACACGATTGCCGTGGAAGTGTACCGCTGGAGCGACGGCTCCTATCTGGAGGATCAGGATTTCCTGCGCCTTTCCGGCATTTTCCGGGACGTGACCCTGTTCGCCCAGCCGCAGGTGCACGTGCGCGACCTGTTCCTGAAGGCGGGGCTGGACAGGAAGGATTACGCGACCGGGGTGCTGGGCGGAACGTTCACCATCCGCAATTCCGGCAAGAAGGATATTCCCGCCGGAATGAAGCTGGATTATTCCATTGAAGGGATTTCCACCAATTTAAATTGGGAGGGCGGGAGCGGCTCCGGCCGCGTGCAGACGGACAACAGGGGCAGGCTGGATTCCGGCACGCTGGAAGTTCCCGCCATTCCCGCCGGAGGCGAGGTTCAGGTGGCTCTGGACAGGAAGTTTCCCGGCGTGAAGCCGTGGACGGCGGAAACGCCCAACCTGTACAAGGTGACCTATTCCCTGAACGGGAAGGACCCCCGGTCCGTCAATATCGGCTTCCGTTCCGTGGAAATCGCCGATAACGGTGCGGTGCTGGTCAACGGAAAGGCCGTCAAGTTCAAGGGCGTCAACCGCCATGAAGCGCATCCGGACTACGGGCGCGCCATCCCGCGGGAGGTGATGGAAAAGGACGTGCAGATCATCAAGGCGCACAACATCAACACCGTCCGCTGCTCCCACTATCCCAACCATCCCTATTTCTACGAACTGTGCGACCGCTACGGCCTATACGTGATGGATGAAGCCAACTGCGAGGCCCACGGCATCCGCAACAGCGGCATGGATATTTCCCGGAAGCCTTCCTGGAAGAAGGCGCATGTGGAACGCAACATGAGCATGGTGCACCGTTCCAAGAACCATCCCTCCATTGTGTTCTGGTCCCTGGGCAACGAGTCCGGCAACGGGCCGAATTTTGAAGCGGCCTCGGAAGCCAGGGGGCCTATGACGATACGCGCCCCCTCCATTACTGCGGCCCCCGCACGGCCACAAGGCCGTGGACATGGATTCCGCCATGTATCCGCCCGTGGACCGGGTGGAAAACTGGGGGAAGCAGAAGACTTCCCGTCCCTTCTTCGTGTGCGAATACGCCCATTCCATGGGGAATGCCCTGGGCAATTTCAAGGAGTACATGGAAGCCTTTGAGTCCTCCCCTCGCATGGTGGGCGGGGCCATCTGGGATTTTGTGGACCAGTCCCTCCGCGCCAACCCTGCCGGGAACGGCATTTACAAGCCCGCTCCCTTCAAGGGCGTGACGCAGGCCTACGGCGGCATGTTCGGGGACAGGCCCAACCAGGCCAATTTCTGCGACAACGGCATCATTCTGGGCAACCGGAACACCACGGCCAAGACGAAGGAAGTGAAGAAGGTGTACCAGTACATGGCCTTTGACCGCAAGGACGGTTCCCTGACCGTTCGCAACAAGTATTTCCACAAGCCGTTGAAGGGCTATACGCTTTACCTGGTGTCCCTCGCGCCCGGCGGCAAGCATGCCGTGGAGCGCATGGCTCTGCCGGAGACGGCCCCGGCAAGTCCGTGACGGTGAAACTGCCTTCCGCCGCCATGCAGGCGGGCTCCCTGATGGTTCTGGCGGACGCCCGGTTCAAGCTGCCGGAAGACGTGAAGGAGCTTTCCGCCAAACAACTGGAGCATGTGGCGGACGAGTGCGAAGCTTACGAGTGGTTCCCGGCGGCCGTGGAGAAGGAGGCTTCCGTGAAGGCTCCGGCGGCGCTGCCCGCCGTCTCCGTGCGCCAGGGCGATCCCGTGGTGGTGCAGGGGAAGGGCTTTTCCGCCTCCTTCAAGGACGGCATGCTTTCCGCCCTCCGGTACGGCAGCCAGGACCTGATTCTGCCCGGCTATCCGGTGGCGCTTCAGGCATACCGTTCCCCGGTGGACAACGACGCCTGGATCAGGAGCAAGGTTGAGGGGAAGATGAAGATGCAGAACATGAAGGCGGAGTATTCCGATGTGAAGGCCGCCGTCATTTCTCCCGGCGTGGCCCGCATTACGGCGCAATTCCGGACGAAAGGCTCCGGCCTTTCCTTCTCCGGGGAGGTTGCCTGGACGGTGTTCGGCAACGGCGTCATCAATGCCTCCGTCAGAATATATCCCTCCGCCAAGGGGGAAGAGCTCCTGCGGCTGGGCGTCACCTTCGGGATGCCTGCCGCCTATGACCAGGTGGAATACCTGGGGCTGGGGCCGTGGGACAATTACCGGGATCGCCGCACGAGCTGCTGGAAGGACGTGTTCCGCACTTCCGTGGACGACATGTTTTTTGCCTATTCCCGCCCCCAGGACATGGGCAACCGCATGGAGACGGACTGGGTGGCCCTGTCCAGACCCAAGGCGGCTCCGGCGCTGTGGGTAGGCTCCGCCTCTCCCAGGGCCCCGCTGGAGGTTTCCGTCCTGCGTTATACGCCGAAGGAGCTCAACAACGCCAAAAGCCTGGACAGGCTGCCGGAGAAGGACAAGGTGATCGTGAATCTGGACGCCTTCCAGATGGGGTTGGGCGGTTCCTCCTGCGGGCCGCGCCCCCTGGCGAAGTACCAGACGCTGAGCGAAGCCACCCCCCTGGGATTTGTGCTGGCCCCCACGTCCGCCCTGCTGAACCTGGCGCGCGCGGGACTGGGCGTGCCCCATTCTCCCGTGATTGAACGGGACGGGGACGGCATGGTCAGCCTGGTTTCCTCCACGCCCGGAGCGGAGATGAAGTATTCCGTCAATAAGGGGCCGGAAAAAACGTACCGGAAACCCTTCAAGCTTCCCGAAGGGGAAGTGAGGGCCTGGGCTGCCGCCGGGAAATCCGGCAAGGTGCCTCCCACGTCTCCCGGCGAGCGGAAATTCCCCCTCGTCAAGGGGCAGGGCGAATGGAAGATCCTGAGCGCTTCCTCGGAAGAGCCGGATACCGGCTTCGCCCACTTCGCCATTGACGGGAATCCGGATACCTGCTGGCACACGTCCTATACGAACGGCCTGCCGGGCTTCCCCCACTCCATTGCCGTGGACATGGGAACCAGAATGAAGTTCACCGGATTCATCTACACGCCCAGAATGGACAAGGACAAGGGCCTCATCAGCCAGTACACGTTCTCCGTTTCCGATGACGGGCAGAACTGGACGGAAGTCAAGAAGGGCCAGTTTACCTACCATTATATCCGGAAGGACCCCGCCGTTCAGCGCATCGACTTCGGCAAGCCTGTGGAGGCCCGCTATTTCAAGCTGGACGCCCGCTCCCCGGTGAAGGGCGGCGAGCAGAGCGCCACTGTGGCGGAGTTGAATATCATTACCCAGTAGCGGACCGGCGCAAGCGCCGCTTTCCTGAAGGAAGGCTTTTTTCTAGCCGTGCAGCCCGGAAGGGGTGCACGGCTTTGCCGTTGCGGGGCTGCAAGGCGCGGGAATTTTTTGATTGAAAGAAAGAATGCCGCGGTCTGGTAGTATGCTCATGCGCAAGATGATTGCTTACATGCTGGGCGCCGCCGTTCTGTGCCTCTCCGCAGCCGGAGCGGAAACGCCCGTTTCCGTCGCTGGGGAAGCTCCGGCCCCCTGCAAGAGGATGGTCTGGAACCGCGGCTGGGAGTTCCGGCTGGAAGACGAGCCCGGAAAGAGCGGCTGGCAGACGGCGCATCTGCCCCATACGTTCAGCCTGCCCTATTTCATGTCCGATTCCTTTTACACGGGGCGCGGCTCCTACCGCAAGAAGCTCGTGATGCCGGAGGAATGGGTGGGGCAGAAGGTTTTTCTGGATTGCGGCGCAGCCTTCCAGGTGGCGGAGGTGACGGTGAACGGAAAGGCCGCAGGAACGCATGAAGGAGGGTATACGGCGTTCCGGACGGATCTGACGCCTTTCCTGAAGCCCGGAGAGAATTGGGTGGAGGTGCGCGTGGACAACCGCTGGAGTCCCCGCATCGCCCCGCGGGCGGGAGAGCATACCTTTTCCGGCGGCCTGTACCGGAACGTGCATCTGCACGTGTGTTCTCCCGTGCATCTTCCCGCGCACGGCGTCTGGGTGCAGACGCCGGAAGTGACTCCTTCCTGCGGGAAGGTCCGCATCCTGACGGAGGTGAAGAATGATTCCCCGGAAATGAAGAAGTTTTCCGTGCGCCACACGGTGCGCGAGGAGAAGGGCGACCGTGTGGTTCTGCGCGGGGAGAAGCCCGTGGAGCTGGGCGCGGGAAAGGAAGCCCGTGTTCAGACGGACCTGCCCCCGCTGGCCGCTCCCAGGCTGTGGAGTCCGTCAGCCCCCAACATGTACCGCGTGACGACGGAGCTGGTGGGCGAAGGGGGAAAAGTGCTGGACCGGGCGGAGAATCCCCTGGGCTTCCGCACCCTGGAGCTGACGGCGGACCGGGGCATGCTGATTAACGGGAAACCCGTTTACCTGCAAGGATCCAACGTGCACCAGGACCACGCAGGATGGGGGGATGCCGTGACGGACGCCGGAGCGCGCCGTGACGTGCTGCTGATGAAGAACGCCGGGTTCAATTTCATCCGCGGCTCCCATTACCCCCATTCCCCGGCTTTTCTGGACGCCTGCGACCGGGAGGGGATGTGCATGCTGAATGAAGGCATTTTCTGGGGCATGGGCGGTTTCAAGGAGCACGACAGGTACTGGAATTGCGACGCCTACCCCACGGACGAGAAGGACCGCGCCGCGTTTGAGGAGAGCTGCATGCGCCAGGTGAGGGAGATGGTGCTGCAATTCCGGAACCACCCTTCCATCGTCATCTGGAGCATCAGCAACGAACCGTTTTTTTACCCGGCATACGCCGGAGGCCAGGGCCCTGTGCGGCAAGCTCATTGCCCTGGTGAAGGAGCTGGACCCGACGCGCCCCGTGTGCGCGGGAGGTGGCCAGCGCGGAAAATTCGACCAGCTGGGGGACATGGCCGCCTTTAACGGGGACGGCTCCCACGTGAAGACGCCCGGCAGGCCCAGCATGGTGACGGAGTACGGTTCCGTGAGCTGCAAGAGGCCGGGGGCGTATGCGCCGGGCTGGGGGGATATGAAGAAGGACAAGGAGGCGGGAGTGCGCTATCCCTGGCGCGTGGGGGAGGCGGTCTGGTGCGGTTTTGACCACGGCAGCATCTGGCCCTCCGGCGGCCGCATGGGCATTGTGGATTATTTCCGCATTCCCAAGCGGGCCTGGTACTGGTATAGGAATAAGTTCAGGAACATTCCCCCGCCGGAATGGCCCGTGAAGGGAACTCCGGCGCAGGTGAAGCTGTCCGCGGACAAGAAGGCCATCAGCCCGGCTGACGGCACGGACGACGTGCACGTGACCGTGAAGGTGGCGGATGCCTCCGGCAGGCAGGTAGCCAATGCCGTTCCGGTAACGCTCACGGTGGAGTCCGGCCCCGGGGAGTTTCCCACCGGCAAGAGCATCACGTTCACGCCCGGGACGGACATTGACCTCATTGACGGCTGCGCGGCCATTGAGTTCCGGTCTTATTACGCCGGGAAAACGGTCATCAAGGCGTCTTCCCCGGGATTGAAGGGGGACAGCCTCCAAATCGTTTCCCGGAAGGCCCCGGCGTATGTGGCGGGTAGGAGCGCGGAAACGAGGGACAGGCCTTACAGGCGTTTTACCGCGCAGGAGAGGGACGCCCAGCTGGCGCGGCATGGCCGGTCCGGAACCGGAGAGAAGGCGAACCTGGCGGAATTGCGGCCCTGTTCCGCTTCCTCCAACCTCCAGGACGCGATGAAGGCGTCCGACGGGGACGGCGCTTCTGCGTGGCTGCCGTCCGCGGAAGACAAGGCGCCGTGGTGGCGGCTGGACATGGAGTTTGAATTCCGCCTGGACCGGGTGGAGGCGAAGGCCGCCGGGGACTGGAAGGGGCAGGCACCCGTGGTGCAGGTCAGCAAAGACGGCAAGACCTGGAAGGATGTGAAAACCGTTCTTTTGAAGGACGGGGCCGGATTGACCGCCGCGTGTTCCGGGGAGGCGAAGGCCAGGTATGTCCGCATCCGGCTGTCGCCGGGGCAGGGGATTGCGGAAGTGGCCGTGTGGCCGGCGGATGCCTCATGAGGGGGCCTGTTCCTCTGGAGCGGGGGGCTTTTTCCGGCTCCTCCGCGTGCCGGAGCTTCCGGAATCCTCCTCTGCCCGCTGGCGGCGCAGTTTGTCCCAGTATGCCAGCCGCTTGTTGATTTCCCGTTCAAAGCCCCGTTCCGGCGGCTTGTAGAACTGGCGGCGGGGCATCTTGTCCGGAAAGTAGTTCTGCCCGGAAAAGGCGTCCGGAGCGTCGTGGTCGTACGCGTAATTTTTTCCGTAGCCCAGCTCCTTCATCAATTTGGTGGGAGCGTTCAGGATGTGCGCCGGAGGCATCAGGGAGCCGTATTCTCTGGCCGCCTTCCGGGCCGCTCCCCAGGCGGTGTAGGCGCTGTTGGATTTGGGGGCGCAGCCCAGGTAGATGACCAGTTCCGCGATCGCCAGCTCTCCTTCCGGAGAGCCCAGGCGTTCATAGGTGTCCCACGCGGCAATGGCCATTTGCAGCGCGGCGGGGTCCGCCAGGCTGATGTCCTCCATGGCGAAGCGGGTGAGGCGGCGCAGCAGGTACAGCGGGTCTTCGCCGCCCTGGAGCATGCGTGCCGCCCAGTACAGGGCCGCGTCCGTATCAGAGCCGCGCAGGGATTTGTGCAGGGCGCTGATCAGGTTGTAGTGGCCTTCCCGGTCCTTGTCGTAAACCGGGGCGCGCTGCTGGACGATTTTCAGCAGGGCCGGCGTGTCCAGCGTCTCGTCAGGCTTGCAGAGGTCAAAGACGCTTTCCATCAGGTTGATGAGGTAGCGGCCGTCTCCGTCCGCCAGTTCAATGAGGGTGGCGCGCGCCTCCGGAGCGAGCGGCAGCTTGCGCTGGAGAAGGGATTCCGCCCGCTCAATGATGCTTTCCAGCGCCGGAGCGTCCAGGGAATGCATGACGAAGACCTTGCAGCGGGAGAGAAGGGCGCTGTTCAGTTCAAAGGAGGGGTTTTCCGTGGTGGCGCCCACGAGCGTGACGGTTCCGTTTTCCACGTATGGCAGGAAGCCGTCCTGCTGGGCGCGGTTGAACCGGTGGATTTCATCCACGAAGAGGAGGGTTCCCTGGCCGTATTCCCGCCGTTTGGCGGCCTCGTCAAAGGCTTTCCTCAGATCCGCCATGCCCGAGAAGACGGCGGAGAGCGCGACGAAGTGCATGGACGTGCGCGTAGCCAGGATGCGCGCCAGCGTGGTTTTTCCGCAGCCGGGCGGCCCCCACAGGACGAAGCTGGTCAGCTTGCCGGAATCCGCCATGAGCCGGATGGGCCCTCCCTCCCCCAGCAGGTGGTCCTGGCCCCCGATTTCCTCCAGGGCGGCCGGTCTCAGGCGGTCCGCCAGGGGCCGGTCCGCGAAGGCGGCAAACAGGCCCGGCGTGTCGTCTTTTCATGCTCATCATCATACGCCGCGGGAAAAAGGAAGGCAAGGGGCGCATCATGGCATTTCAGGCGGAGCGGACGGGCTGGCGTGTCATGGAGCGGGAGGTTCCCCGACCGCTTTTAACGGGATTAAGGAAAAAAACGGGAAGAAAAGGAAAGACTCCCGGCAGAAGCGGTGTATACTGAACGTGATGTTCCGCTATGTTTCCCCTGTATTCCTTTTCCTGCTCTCCGGAGCATGCTGCCTGTCCGTGAATGCGCAGGACCAGATCATTCCCCGGCCCGTTTCCGTCAAGATTGCGGACAAAAGCGAGGCGAAGCCCGTGAAGCTGGATGGAGGCACGCGCATCGTGTGCCGGGAGAAGGACGCCGGGTTCCAGCGTCAGGCCCGTCTGCTGCAGCAGTTTTTATCAGGCGGAACAGGACTGCCCCTGGCGGGGATGGGGGGAACGGGGGCCATCCGAATAGAGAAGGATGCTTCCCTGAAACAGTACGGACCGGAGGCGTACCGCCTGGAAGCGGCGCCCGGAAATATCGTGATCAAGGCTGCTGCACCAAAAGGGGTGTATTACGCCGGACAGAGCCTGGCGCAGATGCTGCCTGCCGCGTTTTTTGACGATGGCGCGGACAAGGGGGCGGTAAGCTGGACCGTGGCGGAGAAGCCTTTTTCCATGCTGGATTATCCCCGCTTTGCGTGGCGCGCCTTCATGCTGGATGAAGCGAGGCATTTTTTTGGAGAGGAGGAGGTGAAGAGGCTGATTGACCAGATGGGGCTTCTGAAAATGAATATCCTGCACTGGCATTTGTCCGACGATGCCGGATGGCGCGTCCAGATTAAAAAGTATCCCAAGCTGACCTCCATCGGCAGCAAGCGGAGAGACACGGAGATAGAGACGTGGGGGAGCGGCAAGTATGCGGGAAGGCCCCATGAAGGTTTTTATACGCAGGAGCAGATCAGGCGCATCGTCCGCTATGCGGCCGACCGGAATATAACGATTGTGCCGGAGATAGATATTCCCGGGCATTCCGCCGCCGCCACGTTCTCCTATCCGGAATTGAAGTTGTCCGCCAAGCCCGTGACGGAGATTCCCGTGAGCTTCAATGACGGAACCGCGTTTGACCCCACCAACGAGCGGACCTACCAGTTTCTGGGGGATATCATGACAGAGCTGGCGGCCCTGTTTCCCGGCGGCATCATCCACATCGGCGGCGACGAGGTGCGGTATAAGAAGTACTGGGCGGGCGTGCCCCACATTGAGGAGTTCATGAAGAAGAAGGGCATCAGGAATTTCCCGGACCTTCAGATCATGTTTACGAACCGGATTTCCGGCATGCTGGCTAAGAAGGGAATACGGATGATCGGATGGAATGAGATTCTGGGTTCCGACGTGCACAATGACGGCGGCCAGGGGGCCGCTCTGGGCAAGCTGGACGGTAAGGCCATTATTCATTTCTGGTGCGGGGCCGACAAAATAGCCGCCAAGGCGATCCGGGAAGGCCACCAGGTGGTCAATTCCACTTCCCGCATGACTTATATGAATAAGGATTATGGCCAGCTTCCCCTGTCCAAATCCTATTCCTTTGAACCCGTTTTTGCGGGGTTGAAGCCGAAAGAGCAGAAGAATGTCATCGGTCTTGGTTGCCAGGTCTGGACGGAGTGGATTGCGGATGTGGAAAAGCTGCACCGCCGCGTTTTCCCCCGCATAGCCGCTTATGCGGAGACGGGCTGGAGCCGGAAGGAAGACAAGGATTTTAAGGATTTCCAGAGGCGTCTGCCGGGGTATGAGAAGATTCTGGATGCCCTGAACATCAAGCACGGGGAAGGGAAGTAATTCCAATCACGCCGCGGCGGTCCACGCCCCGTTGCGCAGCGGTGTTTCTTCCGGCAGGGGCGTGTTGGGATTTTCCTCTCCGGCGGGGCTGTGCCCGGGCGATTGTTTTATGCCGTTCCGAGTGTTCGCGAAGGCGAGGGCGTGATCTCCGGAGATGCGGGCATCTTGCATGAGGCGATGACTGTCTTTTTCCGAAGAGGCCATTTTCGCTTTCAGCTCCGGTCCGGTGGGGGACGGAGCGTTTTTTCAGGAAGCCAGCCATTTTTAATGGTTGGTCACACTTTGGCATAGTGTCAACAAAAACGGGGAAACTGGTCTCCAACCAATCATGGACCAGCGGTTTTCTGACCGCCTGCGGTCCCGATTTCACTAATTAAACATAGATTATAAGGAGAATAAGATGATGTCCCTGATATCCTCGCATTATCATCAGCTGTACACGCCGGAAGACGCTGCCGTAGTTTTCATTGACCACCAGCCCCAAATGACCTTTGGCGTAGCCAACATCAACCGTGCCGACCTGATCAATAACGTCACCCTGCTGGCGAAGGCCGCCAAGCTGTTCCAGGTGCCCACCGTGATTACGGCCGTGGAAACGGAGGGCTTTTCCGGCTATGTCTGGTCCCAGCTCCTGGATATTTTTCCGGGCCAGCACGTCATTGAACGCACGTCCATGAATTCCTGGGATTCCGACGAGTTCCGGAAGGCCATCAAGGCGACGGGCCGCAAGAATATCCTCCTTACCGGGCTCTGGACGGAAGTGTGCGTCACGTGGCCGGCTATTGAGATGATCGGCGACGGTTATAACATTTACGTGGTGGAGGACTGCTGCGGCGCCACCTCCAAGGACGCCCAGAAGGCGGCCCTTTCCCGCATCGTCCAGGCGGGCGGCACGCGGCTGACGACCATCGGAGCCCTTCTGGAGTTCCAGCGCGACTGGAAGAACAAGGAACATTACGACGCTCTGATGAATCTGCTCAAGCAGCAGGGCGGCGCTTACGGCGTGGGCGTGGAGTACGCCTACACGATGGTTCACCATGCTCCCCAGTCCGCCCTGTCCCCGCAGGTGGTGAAGCATGACGCCTGATTGCCCGCAGAGTTTTTCCGGCGCTCCCTCCGTTAACACGGGGGTGCGCGCCGGAAGAAAAATCCTGAACATTCGTCAGGCATGAACGCCATCAATCCTTCAGAGGAAGTGACCGTTGTGGTGCGCCGGCATATTCTGCCGGGGCATGAAGGCCAGTTTGAGCACGCCATGCGGGATTTCGTCAATTTTGTGCTGAGCTGCCCCGGGCATGTGGGCATCAGCGTCCTGCGGCCCTCCGACGGAAACGGGGAGTATGTGGTGGTGGACCGTTTCGCGAGCGCCGCCGCCAGAAAAGCCCTGGTTTCCTCCCCGGAGTACGAACGCTGGATGAAGCTGCTGGGAGCCCATACGGAAGGGGAGGCCCATATCCAGGAGATGAACGGCCTGGACGCCTGGTTGAACCAGCCGGGCACCCCGATGATGACGCCGCCGCGCTACAAGACGGCGGCGGCCACCTATCTGGGCGTGTGCCTGGTCATCTTTCTTCTGAACATTACCGTGGGTGGGCCCATTCGCAGCGTGCTGCCCGGATGGCTTTCCTTTTTCCTGTTCAACGCCTGTGTGGTGGCGCTGCTGACCTGGGTATTCATGCCGCTGATCAGCAGCATTCTGTCTCCCTGGCTTTTCAGGGCGCAGGCCGGAACCATTCCGGGAACAACCCCGAACCATGATGAAAACAATGAAAAACAATGATAAGGTTTACGCCGATTTGATGATCTCAAACGGCAACATAGCAACGCTGGATGAACGCGGAACGATGGCCCGCGCCGTGGCCGTCAAGGATGGAAAGATACTGGCCGTGGGGTCTGACGAGGACGTTGCCCCGTACAAGGGGCCGGATACCCAGGTGATTGACGCCGGGAAAAGGACCGTCATTCCCGGCTTGAACGACTCCCACCTTCACGTGATTCGCGGCGGCCTGAATTACAATATGGAACTGCGCTGGGACGGCGTGCCCTCCCTGGCGGACGCCATGCGCATGCTCAAGGAGCAGGCACGCAGAACGCCGCCGGGACAGTGGGTGCGCGTGGTGGGCGGCTGGAGCGAGTTCCAGTTTGCGGAACGCCGGATGCCTACGCTGGAGGAGATTAATGAGGCGGCGCCGGATACGCCCGTTTTTGTGCTTCACCTGTACTGCCGCGCCATGCTCAACAAGGCAGCCCTGCGCGCCTGCGGGTATACCAAGGATACGCCCAATCCTCCCGGCGGGGAAATCCAGCATGACAGCGAAGGCAATCCCACCGGCCTGCTGATTGCGCGGCCTAACGCCACCATTCTTTACGCTACGCTGGCCAAGGGGCCCAAGCTTCCCCTGGAGCACCAGATCAATTCCACCCGGCATTTCATGAAAGAACTCAACCGCCTGGGCCTGACCAGCATCATTGACGCAGGAGGCGGCTATCAGAATTACCCGGAGGACTACCAGGTGATTGAAGAACTGCACAAGCGCGGGGAAATGACCGTGCGGATAGCCTACAATCTGTTTACCCAGAGGCCCAAGGAAGAGAAGGAGGATTTTGCCAAATGGATCAGGATGACCAAGCCGGGAGAGGGGGACGATTATTACCGCTGCAACGGAGCGGGTGAAATGCTCGTCTTTTCCGCCGCGGACTTTGAGGACTTTCTGGAGCCGCGTCCGGACCTTCCCGGAGACATGGAATCCGAACTCAAGGGCGTGGTCAGCCTGCTGGCCGCCAACAAATGGCCCTTCCGGCTGCACGCCACCTACAATGAAAGCATCTCCCGTTTTCTGGACGTGTATGAAGAGGTGAACAGGGAGATTCCCTTTGACGGCCTGCACTGGTTCTTCGACCACTGCGAGACCATTGACGAGAAGAATCTGGAACGCGTCAAGGCGCTGGGCGGAGGCATTGCCGTGCAGTGCCGCATGGCGTACCAGGGAGAATATTTCATGGACCGTTACGGCAAGGAGGCGGCGGAACATACGCCGCCCGTGCGCAGAATGCTGGAAATGGATATTCCCGTGGGCGCCGGAACGGACGCCACGCGCGTGGCGAGCTATAATCCCTGGGTTTCCCTGTACTGGCTGACCACCGGGAAGACCGTGGGGGGAGAGCAGATGTACCGTGAGGAGGACTGCCTTTCCCGTGAAGAAGCCCTGCGGCTTTATACGCAGGGGAGCACCTGGTTTTCCTCCGAGACGGGCAAAAAAGGAGCGATTGCTCCCGGACAACTGGCGGACATGGTCGTGCTGAGCGAAGATTATTTCACCGTTCCGGAGGAGGAGATCAAGGGGATTGAGTCCGTTCTGACCATCATGGACGGCAAAATCGTTTATGCCGCGGGACCGTTCAAGGATTTGGACCCGGCGCCCATTCCGGTACTGCCGGAGTGGTCCCCCATTGCCGTGTTCGGCGGATACGGCGCTCCCCTGGACCCGAAGAAGGCGGCCAGGGCAGGCGTGCCTTTCCAGCAGGAGCACCGGCATTCCTCACACTGCCATGAACACGGCTGCATGCATTCCGCGTTCATGCTGATGGAGGGCGCGGCGAATGCGCCGCGCCCCAGATATTCCGATTTCTGGGGGTCCGGGTGTGGTTGCTTCGCATTCTGACGGTAAATGATGCGAAGCTTCCTGCGCCCCGTCTCCCTGGTGGGACGGGGCGCTTTTTCCTTTCCCGGAAGGGGTAGGGAATAAGGCTGCGGTTTTTCCTGCCGGAGTTACAGCACTTCCCGGTACAGGGAAATTTCAATGGCTTCCTCCGTCATGTCGCTCAGGAGTGGGATGATGCGCTGGAAGTGCTCGGAATCCGCATGAACGTCCACGGCTGCCTGGTCCTTCCACTCTTCAATGAATGTCAGGATATTAGGGTCATCAATGTCTTCATACAGGTGGTAGGAAACGTTGCCGGCTTCCGCACGGCTGTTTTCCACCAGTTCCCGGGCGGTGGCGATGAATTCTTCCCTGGCTCCTGCTTTGACGATGCTTTTGGCTGTAATCTTAATCATGGCTATGGCTGTTTTGGCCGTATCCAGAGTAAGGGAGCGGGAGAGCCCGTGTCAACGACCCTTTTGAGGCGTTCCGGTCATGGCTGCGTATCCTTCAGGATTTTCAGAACATAGGCGCGCGTTGTATCCGTATGCTCCGCGCCGCGTATGCAGGAAAGCCCCTGGTAGAGTCCCACCGTTTCCAGGCGCAGGTCCATATCCTGTCCATCCAGATCCTCCCGGGTGGGTGGGGGATAATTGGAGGCGGGACCGCTCAGGGACTTCATCCGCATGGTATCCATGTTGAACAGGCAGCTTTGCATGCCATTGGTGAATATCAAGCTGCCCTGGCGTTGTTTTTCCTCCGGCCGCAGCCTGTAAATGGTGATGGCGCTTTCCCCGCCGGGATTGATCAGGATGGCGGGGAAAACATGCTTGTTCCCGCCTTTCTCCCGGACGGTCAGGTCAAAGTCGCATTCTCCGAAAAACCTGTTGGTGACACGGGAGGAGATATGGACCTCCACGGGCACTTCCTGCGGCAGGGGAACAAGGGTGGCAGCAGACAGCGCGGACCCCGGCGGGAGTTCCGGAACCGGGAAGGGTACGGTGATGATGTCAATAACGCAACTGATGACGCCGATCAGCACGAACAGCAGGATGCCCTTGTTCCGGAGCTGGACGGGAAGCAACTTCCGGGATTCCCCCGGATAAAGCTTGTTGGCGGATTTGTCCTGCTGCAGGCAGTATTCGGTCAGGCGTGAAATGACGGCCAGGGCGCAGGCCATGGCTGCCAGCCATGCAAGCGTGAAGGCCAGGTCCTCCACCATGGGACCCGTGGTGAAAAAGCTGAATAACCAGATGATGAAGGCCGTCAGCAGGAGAAAGACGACCAGGAAGGCCATGCAGCCGAAGGGCGCCGTGGAGACGGGAATCCAGCGCCTGCCGCGCTTGCCGCAGGCGCGCAGAATGAGGATGGCAATAAAAAAAGCAACAATTGCCAGCGTAGAATAAAAATGTTGAAACAGGTAATCGAGCATGGCATGCGGGGAAAACTTGGATAGTAGCTGGTCGGGGACCGATTTCATGCCAGTTTCCGAAAAAATATCCGGAAACAAGCCGTTTTTACATGATGAAATGATAGGCGTCGAATTTTGGAGCTCTTTATCATTTTAGCCTTTTTTCACCCTTGCTTGCAAGATTTTTCATTTCCTTGTTTCCCGCTATTTGAATTTAATATGCCGGAAAAGAATTATTCTACAATTGAATATGGAGGAAAAGCCGGTTCCATCATCTTCCAGAGAGGAAACAGGGCGCAGGGCTAGCGGAAGAAAAGGGTATTGCGGAATTGCGGGTTACAAAACAACGGGAAACGGCACAAAGGAGTTTCCCATCCCCGTGAAGCCGAAAAGTGATTCATATCCCCGTCCCGGAGTTCTGTACCGTCTCCGTTCCGGCTCCTCCTTGGGGGGGGGACGGATTGCCAGGGGAGCCTTTTCTTCGGGTCCGGCTCACTTTTATTGAAAGATAAATGATAACGGGAAGAAAAGTTTTAAACTTGTTGGCAATGAGTGTTTTTTTATCTTGATGTGGAGTTTTGGCGCAGGTGATTCCTGAACCAAAAGTTTATCTTGTTGTTCCGTTTTATTCCCTGGGGGAAAGGTGATTGAGGGCCGGATTATATTCAAAAGAAAAGGAAGCTGACTTTATGGGGGCACTTGCAGAAATATCGGAAAAAATGTTCCTCTGTCGCGCTAATATAAGACTGGAAAATGAATAAAATGGAATTTAAAACTTTCTTTCAAACATTTCTAAGAAAGTGCAAATAAATTCGTTAAAGATGATAGTGGAAAGTTTATCTGGGGATTAAACGGGAAGCCGGTTTTTTCCATAATTATCCGGGCGCGGCGGAGAAATTGAATGGAGAAAATAAAGTTCATGGATGAGGAAACAGGCCGATTCCTTTCCCGAATTTATTTTTCTCTTCCGGATGATGAAGGGAACTATCGTTCCTGTTATTCCGGCGTTCTTTTTAAGCCGGCACGGAAGGCCTCTTGGACTGGAGAAAAAGCAGTCATGGGTTGCATCCGCCTTCTCTTTTTTCATGTTCTTCCGCCCCTGCCGTGCCATTCAGCCTGTTTCCTGCCGGGATTTTTCTTTTTCAAGAAGTTGTACATACCTTATGGAAACAGCGTGAATGCCGCAGTTGCGGTCAATTATGCAATCTCCTTCCCGCGTATTTGCCTTGAGCCGGAAAAGGGGTTGGGCTAGTGGCTGGCCGAGTGTTTTACCTGGCCGGGAGAAGTTCCGGGTAGGCTGAATTCCTCTCTGTTATGGAAAATGGAGAAAAAGGTGCTGCCAGAAAAAAGTTATCCCTGTACCGGGTCCGCCAGCACTTTTTTGAGCTTCGCAAAGCGGGGCAGGGAGCATTCCTTCTGCATGGCCGTTTCTCCCTGGATGAGGGGCAGAACGTAGTCGATGAACGGCTGTTCAACTCCATTGCCGCGGGTATTGATCCATTCACGGGGGACGAGTTTTTCCACGTTGGCCACGTCTCCCAGGCTGGTCAATTTGGTCTTGCAGGAGTAGATGCCGTTTTCCGTGCTCCGTTCGAAGGCGACCATCTTGTCCGTCTGGCCGGAAACGGCCGCTTCCACGGCGGCTTTCCCCGCCATGTAGGCTTCATCAATGTCCGTTTTGGAGGCCACGTGGGAGGCGCAGCGCTGGAGGAGGGAAAGTTCAATGCTCCTGACCTTGGCCCCGGTCTGCCGCTTGACGGATTCCGCCAGCATGGCGCCCAGTCCGCCCAGCTGCGTATGGCCGAAGACGTCCCTGTCCCCGGATTCCGCGACAAAGCGGCCGTCCGCATATTGCACCCCTTCCGAGACGGCGACCATGCAGCTCCCGTTACGCTTGTAAATCCGGTCCACATCCTGCCAGAATTCTTCCATGCGGAAGGGGACTTCCGGCAGGTAAACCAGGTCCGGTCCGGCGCCCGCATAAGTGGCCAGGGCGGCGGAACCGGCCAGCCATCCGGCGTGACGGCCCATGATTTCCACGATGGTGACACGCCCTTTGTCGTACACGCGGAGATCCTGGTGCACCTCCATGCAGGAGGTGGCGATGAATTTGGCGGCGGAACCGAAGCCGGGGCAGTGGTCCGTGCCGTAAAGGTCGTTGTCAATGGTCTTGGGGATTCCGATCACGCGGCATTCATAGCCGGATTGCTGCATGAATTTGGATATCTTGTTGCAGGTATCCATGGAATCATTGCCGCCGTTGTAGAAAAAGTAACGTACATCGTACTTCCGGAACACCTCCAGCAGGCGGCGGTAGTCCGTATCATCCACGGCGGGATCCGCCATCCGGTAGCGGCAGGAGCCCAGGGCGGAGGCCGGGGTGTATTTCAGCAATTCCAGTTCCTCCGGGTCTTCCTGCGCCATATCGAACAGGCGTTCCTTCAGCACTCCTTCAATCCCGTTGGCGGCTCCCAGCACGCGGGTGACCGGTTCGCATTGCAGGGCCGTCTGGATGGCACCCAGCGCGCTGGCATTGATGACGGCGGTGGGGCCGCCGGACTGGCCGATGATGCATGCTCCTTTCAATGGCTTCATGGGGGAAATGGTGGATGGGAGAGTTCTGTGGAGCCCCGTTCCGCAGCGTGGGGGCCGGGGGATGAAATCAGAGTCGAACCTATCTGGAGCCCGGAGGGATGTCAAACATTATTGGTCTGCCGGAGGGACTCCCGCAGCCCGGGCGGAAGAGAGGGAAACGCCGGGCATCCGCTATTCGGTTTTCATGCTTTTCCGGGATGGCGGCCAGGTGTTCTCCCAAGGCGGGCGCCGCCGGTGGTCCGGTGGGTTTTGTGTGCGGAAGAGGCATGCGGAAATCCGTGCTGTACAGCCTGGGGCTTATTACCAGGGCACAGATGGCGTTTACGCGCCTTTTTATGCCCATGGCGTCCCTTGTTTCTTCCGGGAAAGCGTATTTATGCGGACGGCGGCGTGTGGCGCACGGAGACGGACTGCCCGGGGTAGATTTCCGGGATGACGGAGATGCTCTTGATGTTTTTGCCCGCAGTCAGGGCACGGAGCATCCGGATGAGCTTGTGAACCGTTTTTGTCTGGTTCTCCTCGTAATAAGTGATGGTGGGCAGCAGGCGCTCCATGAAGGGTTCATACGTCAGGCTGATCAGGCTGAGCTGGTCCGGAATGCTTAAAGAGCGGGCTTCCACCCAGGAAAGGAGGGGAACGATCTGGTTGCCCCGCGTAGCTACCAGGGCGGACATGTCCGGATGTTCCTTGAACGCTTTGGCGAGGTATTCAAAGAAAAGGGGCGTCTCAAACGGGGTGGGAATCAGCACGGGGTTCCAGCCCTTTTCCGCAAAGCTGAAAAAGCCCTTCTGCATTAACTGGTGGCCCTTCAACGGGTCCGGGGGGAGGCACAGGCCGACGGTCCGGTGCCCCTTGTTCCAGAGGTGCTGCGCCGCATGGTGCGTGGTGGCCGCCCAGTGGCGGTCCAGATAGGGCAGGTTGCTGCTCTGGTAGGAAGTGCCGCGCACGATGCAGGGAATGCCGTGCGTCTTGAACCAGAGCTGGGTCTGTTCCGAGGAGCGGTGGAGTATCCAGCAGACGCATTCGGATTTGGTCACCAGCTTGGCGAGACGCTTGTCCGGGTTGTTGCCTAAAATCCAGGGAGCTTCAAAAATGCGGACGCTGATGCCGTCTTCCTCCAGAATCTTGGAGATGGTGTACACCTCCGCCAGCACGCTTTGCGCCAGCCTCTTGAGGGGCTGGGGCGTCAGAAAGCCGATAATGCCCCTTTTTTCCTGAACAGGATGGGAGGGGATGGTTTTTCCCGCTCCTTCCTCCGTAGTTTTCAGGATGCGCCGCGGAACCTTGATGCGCGCGGGAGCGATCCATGCCTCCCTCTCCAGAAGAGCCAGAGCCTTTCTGACGGTCTCCCTCCCTACGGACAATCTGTGCCCGAGCTCCCGTTCGCCGGGCAGGATGTTGACCAGGCTGCCGTTGAGGATCATCTGTTTGATTTTATTGGCTACGGTTTCAACCAATGAAGATGCGGGCAACGAAGTCATACTCTTTTATATACGTACTGCCTTGCGTGAATTCGAGTCAATTGTAGGGATTGGTTCCGCAGCCAAATTCAGCGTGAATGTCCTTGTTGCGGTAAGTTGTTGGAATTCTGTAATCTAGATAAAAATATGAGTCCCTGGTCTTTTTTAATGTCGGAAAGTGGAGAAATCATGGGTAAAGGATATATTATTATCAATGGATTACATGTTTCCCGCGTTCGCAGGTGGGTGGTTTGTGATTATTTTATAAAATATTCATAATAAACATCTTGGTTTACCTTTTCTGTCAAGCGGTGTCATTTTTTCATGTCGGTTGGCTCCGCATGCGGCGTGCCTTCCTCCGGGGAAGTGGCAGGAGGCATGCACGTATCAGCATGGATGATTCCTGTCTCTTTTCCGGTGCTAAATCTGCTCAATGAAAGTGAATACCATACCGGGCGCGGCTTATGCGCTGACATGTACGGCAGCATGCTCTGTCCAGGCTCTTCTCTCCGATGCTTCTTGCCTGACTGTTCTGGAAACGGAAAACTCCGGACAGTATATCTTTGTGGCCCCTACGGATGCGGTGGAGGTGTCCGACGAACATGCACTGGTAACACAGACTTTTAAAGTAGCCGCTCTGGGATTGGCTGCCCAGGGCGGCATTCGGCTGGGAGAAGATGCTGTTTTGAAAAATCTGACGGCGGAGGCGTCCACCTTTTCCGGAACCGTCAATGCCAACGGCGGTATCAATGCCGTATCCGCGCTTGCGGCCGGAGCCTCCACAACCGGCCTCAACGCGGGCAGCCACGCCGTCATGTCCGTTCTGAGGAATGTGTACCATCTGGACCACGCGAACGGAACCGTTACCACCCTGGAGGGAAGCAACGTCAAGATGGAGCGTTCCTTGGCGGGCTGGTGCGGGCTGTCCTGGGCGGGCACGCTGACGGCGCACAAATGCGTCCTGGTCAAGTCTGCCGTCACCAATACCAATTACGGAGGAGCCATCAGCCCTGCCGGAACCGGCAGCTATGCGCTGGTGATGTCTCTGCTTTCCGGTATGAATTTGGCCGCGACTCAAACTAATTCGGCTGGACCGGGTATTCCGGAACCGTCACCACCACAACGGTGGAGAATATTCCCGGACCGCTTTTTTATGTGGATGCAGCCAGCAGAAAAGTGGTGGCCAGGTCCGGAGACGGACAGGTTGTAACGGAGCTTTCCTGGGCTGCCTTGAGCCTGGACTGGGTATCCCGGCTTGATTTGATTGCGGTTCCCTCTTCATCCGGTACCTGCAGTATTTATCTGGCCCGGCATACGGGGATAAGCTCCGGGCACGGGAACCACTACAATTTCAACCGCCGTCATCTTAATCCACAAGCTTATTACCTGGGGGAAGTTTCTCTGGGGCTCGTCAGCAATGACGTCCACTACGCTATTATAGATACTTGCTCCGCAGAGATGGCCATGTTCAGGGTAAGCGTCATCCAAGGGATTAATCCGGCTGACTATCTTAAAATAGAAACAATTTAACATGAAAGAATTACAATTTTATTTCCCGCGACCCGGCAAGTGGGATGAATTTACGTTGACTGCCGTTTTCCCGGATATGGCGGGGTTTGTTCAGAATCAGCGCTACAGGCACCGGGAGCTGACGCCGGAACAGTTGCAGGCTTTTTTCCGAAGTAGTGTCCGCCCTTACCGTCCTGTCTGACGAATGGAAGGCCGTTCAGGCATGGGCGAGGCTGGATATGTGCATGACCGGCACATCCACGGAGGGTAGCGAAGACATGGTCAAAACAGTGGAAGCGGTTACCCTGACCGTGGAAGCTGTCAATGGCCGGGGAGCCCGTAAACTGTTCACCAACGCAAATTATCCAGAATTTACAATTCCGGAAGCGGGGGCGGTGGCATTTTTCAAACATTTTACGGATAGCCGTCAATAGCAGGCAGCCCATCCGTTCTCGTTCAAGGGGGATGCCCAAAGGCGGGAGCTTTCCGTTTTACGCCAATAGGCATGGATGCTCCGAATGGAGCAGGCGTCGCTGCATGCAGCTCATTTTTTAACCGCACAACGAGAGATTCAGCACGTCCGGATTCGCCATATTCGTCAGGAGCATGGACCATCTCTTTTTCTTATTCATTGCAATTCCCTATACAATTATGAATATTCCAATTAAACGATTATTCGTCAACGTGTTCCATGACATCTGCGAAGGCTCCGGAAAGGAGCTTCTCCACCAGATCTGCGTCTGGCGCAAGATGGGACTGGAAGTGCCACACGTTTCTTCCAGGGATTGCCTGGGCACTCTTAACGAATTTTGTGAAATCATACCGCATGCCTGAATCCATTTCCATTCTTCCTGCTCTCATTAAACTGGGTGGATTTCAATATTGCGCCAACCATGGCAACATAGGAGATTTGCTTATTGACATCGCCACGCGGCAGTTTTTCCGTCGCCATCATCTGCCGGCGCAGGAAAAACCTCATCGGCATGTGGTGTATGGCGGTGGCGGAAGGTTCGTGTCCTTTACGGTTCTCTGGATGAGCAGAAAGAGGAACTGACGGCCCGCTCAGTGGAACGGTGCATTATCCTCCCGCACAGCTTTTATCAGGTAGATTCTCTTATTCGTTCCTTTGATGAAAGGCACCTGGTCTTTTGCCGGGAACAGCGTTCCCTGGATTATTGCCTTTCGCTCAATGAGCGGGCGCAATTTCTCCCGGCGGACGACATGGCTCTTTACTTCTGCCCTAATTCCTTGCCGTCTTTTATCCTGGAAGAAAAGGGAACTCCCGCTTGTCCGGAACCATGGGCGGTTTCCCTCCTGGAAAAAATCCGGGAATCCGTGCAGGAATCTTCTTTCTGCGCATTCCGCGAAAATTACTGGCAGCAGGGGGCTTTTCTGCCGCGCCGGGGCAAGGAGAGCGCCCTGCCTGCGGAATTGATCCTGGGACGTGATATTTCCGATCTTTGGAATGGCTGGGGCGACGGTTCTGCCGAGCAGGCTTTTCTAATAGGGGGCCTTCTCTCTATTCTGAAGGAATTGGACATCGTCATTTCAGACCGCCTGCACATCTGCATTGCAGGTCTGCTTGCCGGATGCCGGGTATACTTCCTGGACAACAACTACGGAAAACTTTCCGGAGTTTATCGTCAATCCCTGTCCGATCATCCAAGAGCGAATCTCCTTCCTCACTCTGAACTTTCCGTACTTTTTCCCGAGATATTTTCCCTTGTCCGCAAATAGTCTGTTTCCGTCCATAAGCTCCTCTCCAGGGAAAAGGCATGGACAGGAGATGTGATTCAACCTATGCAGTGGAGTAGCGAATATTGTGATGAGGAACTTACTCTCGCCTATTATAATTATCGTCATTACAATTCAGCTGACGGCAGGTGGATCAATAGATATCCTATTGCTGAAAAGATAGGGAATAATGTTTATAGAATGATTCTCAATAATTCGGTCAAGCTTGTTGATTTACTTGGTTTAATAGAAAGAGGTCCATTTGATGGAAAACATCCTACTGTCAAATCGTGTTCCTTTGGAGAGTGTTGTCAAGAGAATATAAGAAGATTTTTCCAATGGTTCACGGCATCCAAAACACGTCGTGAAAGAGATTTTACAGATTATTGGAGAAAGTATGGTACAAAAGAATCATGGGATAACCATCGTACGGAATTTTTTGAAAGCTAGGTTAAATGCGGTGAACTGCACTAAGATCATTTATATAAAATAATTAATTCATTACGATACATCCTGAATTGGAAGTAGTACGTGAATGGATAGACGAAGTGGCGTTGCTTACTGATCCTGGACCATTTCAAGTTCTAATTTCGGATCCTGGGCCTGTGCAAGAACCGGTTGGCAGTGGATGGGATGCATTTTGGGAAGGTGCATTTGCAGGAGCGCTAGCTGCTCTCATTGGTGGACAATTGGGGCCTCAAATTGCATTACCGGAGGAAATCGGTACTGTCCCAATTGGTGTTATTGTAGGAGGAGTTATGGCTTTATAATAAAAAGAATTAATTAATGGCAAAGATTGAAAAAAACATGATTGAAGCTCTCCTTGCACGGCCAACAAGCAAGCAGGTACTGGCCTTTGAAGGAGTCTTTTTGGAAGATTTAAATGATTATGTGAAATGGGCAATTGATTCTTTACATAATTCCCTGGGCGAAGAAATGGACGAAGCCCTGCTTTTGTTGAGTTCGCATTTTGGAGAGCCTTCAATTAATTATTTTGAGTTGAAGGACGATCTCCGAGCATTTGCCTCAGCCGCCAGAATAATTCCTCCAAAAGGCAAGGATGCCGTTAGGCTTTATTGTCTTGGATGTCTTCAAGATGTTGTCTGTGGTTTGAAAGGAGGAGTAGAATCTGAAAAAGACATGCTTCAGCATTTATCAGATTTACTTGGAAACTATACAGGGGTGGATGAATTTGGATTGATTCCGGAAATGGAATACCATTGGTGGCATCTTCAACAAGGAGAATCCCATGACGATATTGTAGGAGATTTTTGCAGGGAAGCAGAAAGACTAGTTCATTTGTTGCATGTAAAATTACATCGCGAGGGCGAATATTGGAAATTACAGTAGAATAATTTTTAATATAAAGTATGTAATTACTGATGATTTTATTTATAGATATAGTGTTCCGGAAAAAGTTTCAGAAATTATATCTATATAAACACACGAGTGTTTCTTCTGGAAATTATTGCATTCAGTTTTCTGCTTCTTAACCGAGAGCTGTTAACTGATAAAAGAAAACCCTGAAAGCATTAAGCTTTCAGGGTTTATTTATTGGTACCGCCGGTGGGACTCGAACCCACACTCTTTTGGAACTCGATTTTGAGTCGAGCGCGTCTACCATTCCGCCACGACGGCACGTGAAGTGGAAGAATTAAGCGGCAAGAGGGCTGTGGAGTCAAGAATTTCCTGTGGAATGTGGGAAGCCTGCCGAAAAAACGGAGGGAATCCGCGGTGGATTCCCTCCGGAATGTTTCCGAATGGGAAGAACGTTTAGAACGAGTAGCGCACGGTAGCGTTAACGCTCTGGTTGGTCATGTGTTCCCTCTGTTCCAGATGGTAGAAGGCTCCGGCGCTCCAGGCGCTGGAAATGACCCAGTTCAGCCCCGCATGGACGATCAGGGCGTGGCGTCCCGGATGGACGCCGTCTACCCGGAAGGGCGTGCCGAAGGCGTCCGTTTTCACGGAAGCGTTGCGGCGGGAGACGTCTCCGGCGTAGGCAACCGTCATCTGCGGCAGCAGGTACTGGCCCCTGCCGACGGCGATCTGCTTCTGCCAGGTGACGCCGGCGGGGATGCTCCAGTTCTGCACGGAGCCGTCCTGGTACCAGGCGGTGCCGGAACCGGAATGCTCCCCGAAGGACCCCTGGGAGCCGTGCAGGGAATTCAATGCCTGCGAAGGGTTTCAGCACATCCGTGCTGCTCAGGCGGATGTTCCAGGTTCCCTTCAGGCCGAAGCCGTACACGTCATCGTTCCAGGAGGCGGTGGCGGGTCTGCCGCCCAGCGTGCCGTCCGCATCGTTGTCCATGCGGCCGTAGGTGAAGTAGCCGTCAATGTCCACGCTGTTTCCTCGGAGCAGGTCGCGGTGGTAACGCTGGTAGAGGGCCAGCATCAGGCCGTCCTGGTTCGCCTTGAACTGCTTGTCCGCGGAGTGGAAGCAACCGAAGGTCTGGCCGAAGGCCGCGCCGGATATCCAGTTTTTCGTCCAGGCGTAGTCCAGGCCTACGGCATAACCGCCGCCCTTGTAGTCAAAGCCGGAGGCTCCCGTGGCGGAGGAAACGTTCATGAAGTCCCCCAGCCCGGAGAACCAGATGTTGCGCCTGCCCGGTCCGCGGAAATCCAGTTGGGAAGCCGCCGTATGGGCGAAGCTGTCCACCACCCGGACGGAGGACCACAGCGTGTTGGCGATGCGGGAGGCTTCTTCTCCGCGCAGGGCTTTCACGGCGTTGATGTTGACCTTGCCGTTGAAGATCAGGTGCAGCCCGTCGCCGGAAACCGTGAAGCTGGTATCCGTGACCAGGTCCGTGCGGCCCTTCAGCGTGGGGTCGATGCCGGTGATCCCACAGGGAACCGTCCGGATCAATGACGGTGTCCGAGTCCAGGTTGACCAGGGACAGGGAGAAGCTTTGTTCCTTGCTGAAGAGCAGGTTGTCCCCGATGACCACATTGACGTGCGCTCCATCCACATGGTAGGAGGAAGAGACGTTCATTTGGGAATAGGTGTCCGCTCCGGTATGGGTGGCGTCCGCCGCCGCCGTTCCGTTCACGATGAACGTGAGTTCCTGCACTCCCCCCCACGCGTTCAGGCCGCCTTCATAGTTGTGGTAGCCTGCGGAGGAGCCGGAGCCGATCACGATTTCACTGCCGTAATAGGTAACCTCTCCCTTGAAGGCGCCGGAACCGGAGACGGTGGAACCGCTGTTGGTTTCCACGCCGGATAGAACGGTGGAGCCGTTCAGCACCAGATGCCCCGGATTAGCCGGATGGGCGAATGCCTCACCCAGGCGGATGCTCCCGCCTTCCACGCCCAGACTGGCGTCCCTGCCGTCCAGAACGAGGTGTGGCGTTGTTGCTGATGACGACGTTTTCCGCCGCATAGGAACCCTTGGCGACAACCTTCACATCCTGTGCCGTGACGTTGAGGTTCGCGAAGGCGCCTCCGTCGGCGGCGGAGGCGCTGTAGCCTGCCGTGCCGGAGTGTTCCCAGTTCAGGGTCTGTTCCTTTTCATCCTTGCCCGCCAGCGTCAGTTGGCCGGAAGCGCCGCTGACGGTTCCGGAGGAAATGACGGCGTCCGACTGGCTCAAGTCAGCCTCCCCGCCTTCCAGCACGATGCCGTGCTCAGGCAGGTTTTCCCCGATGATGACCTTGGAGCCTTCACCCACATGGATGCTTTCTCCGGGGTTGACGACGATGGGGGCGCCTTCACCCAGGAATACCTGGCCCTGGAGGCGGTAGCTCATGCGGTAGTTTTCCAGTTGGAAGTTGTCCACCCTGGCTCCGTACATGGCGGTGATGCCGTTTTTGATCTGGTCCAGCGTGACGACCCAGGCGGAATCCGTGGCGTTGAGCACCGTGGCGCCTACCGTGGCGTTTTGCGCCAGGTCCAGATTTACGTTCAGGCCGTCAAAGCCCACTTCCAGGGCCGTTCCCGCCGCATTCTGCACCAGGGTCCCGTTGAGCAGCGTCATGCCTTCCGCAATGGTGAGCGTGCCGCTGCCGGAGATGGAGCCCTGGTTGTTGACGACGGCCCCGTCACGGAGTATCTGGGAGTTCCCGGTCAAGGTGACGGCAGAGCCGTGGCCCACGTTGACCCGGTTGAACAGGCCGGCGGCTTTTTCCGTGGAGATGGTCCAGTTCGCTTCGTTGTCCGCACTGCCCACGTTGAGCGTGACGGAGGAATGGTGGGTGGCCGTATCGGACTTGCTGGTGTTGACGGTTGTCCTCACCGTATAGTCAAACAGTCCCGGAGCGGCGTCCGTTCCGGACAGCAGCGTAATGGTATCCACGGAGCCTTCCGCTCCGGAGCCGCCCAGTTCCCAGATGCCGCTGATGGAAGCTCCGGCGTGGACGGTGACGTTGTCCGCCGTGTTTTCCGTGGAGAAGCCGGAACCCGTATTGGACCCGCTGTACAGGGCATACCCCGTTGCTTCGTCCCCCGTCGCCGTTGCTTCAATGACGCCGGTGGAACCGATGGTCGTCGTGATGCCGGCTCCTCCCATCAGGGCCGCCGCCGTGCTGCCGGCAGTTGCCGCTCTGACGGTTCCGTTGATAGTGCCGGTGGTCAGGGAGAATTCCGCCAGCAGCCCGTAGGCTTCCGCAGCTCCCGTGGAGGAGGCGGAGATGAAACCGCTGATGTTTCCCACGGACAGGGAGCCCGTGGAACGTGCCCCGGCGGCCGTTCCGGCCATGGCTTCCGCCCGGATGGAGCCGCCCACATTGCCGATGGTAATATTGGAATGGGTCTGGTAACCCCCTTCTTCTCCGGCGAAGAGGCCGTAGGCGTCCATGCCGTTGGTCGTGGCGGTAACGCTTCCCGTTGCTCCCATGTCGCCCAGCGTGATGTTTTCCCTGGCTTCAATGCCGATGGCGGAAAAGTCCTCGCTTTCATCATTGGAGCCGGAGGCTGCGGTGATTTGACCGTCCAGCCGGGTAATGTTCACCTGCCCGTAGTTGGACTGGATGCCTCTGGCTCCGTAGCCGCCGGCCGTCGCCGCGGAAATGCTGCCGGTGGAGGAAAAGGTGCCGATGTTGACGTCCTTGTAGCGCGGGCCCTGGTAGTCCATGGTATTTCCGTAGGCATACAGTCCCCTCGCATAGTTTCCTGTTCCCAGGTCCACGGAGATTTTGCCGGCCATCGTTCCAATGTCCAGGCGCCCCTGATAGGCGTAAATGCCATTGGAGGAGAAATTGGCCGTGATGGAGATGAGGGCGTCTTCCGTGATCGTTCCGATGGAGAGTATTTTCCCGTAGCTCCGGATGCCGGTGGCATTCGTTCTGGCTGCGGAGATGTTGAATGTTCCTGCCAGGGTGCCGATGTCCACATTGACTCCGGAGGAGGTGTCAATGCCGAAGGCGTTGTTTGCCGTGGAGGAGACGTTGAATACGGCATCCCCGGCAATCGCGCCAATGCTGAGGGTGCCTGATTTTCCCCAGATTCCGCGCACGTTGCTGGAGCCTGTCACGTTGAATGTGGCGGAGACCGTTCCCAGGGCCGCATCTGAGGCGGTTCTGGCTACAGTGGCGTCATAAGCGCCGGCCAGGTCTTCCCTGGCAGTATCCTGGGCATGGACCGTTCCCAGCATGCCGAGGCAGGCCAGGGTCATAGCCACAGCCTGCATCCGGTGCCTGGCGTGGCACGGTGTTTTTTCAGGAGTGTTGAACATTCCGGACTTCAAGGAGGCCGGACCATCATAGTCTGCTCCGTTCAAGCGGAGCGTGTTGGATGAATGCATGTGTATGGTCTGAATGCCGGAATACTCGCCGGCGGTTCATAAAATACTTCGGGGCTGGCGATCTGGCTCATTGCAGGTTTTTAAGCCGTGCAATATACAGTGGCGGTACCGCTCCGGATTCACACCGGATTCCCCATCTATTTCCTGCCCGTACCACGGGCTTCCCGGAAGCGCCTCCGGTTGGTGAGGGAGGCATGGCATGCCTAACATATCCTCCGGACCCTGTCAATTGGAACTTTTTCTTGCGTTTGGCTCCCTGTTTCGTATTGCCATGAAGGACGGCCGTGCTATCATGGCGCCCCGGATGTTCGTTATTGTATTTGGCATATGTATGAAGCGTTAACGAACTCTCCTTCACATGCGCCGGGCATCGTCCGGGGAAGGAAACTGACGGAGAAGTGCCGTGACCCGTGGGTAGATATTATCCGTGTGCTGGCCATGTTGCTTATCATGATCCAGCATACTCCCGCTTCTCATGGCTTCACTGTGTATGCAACACGTGCGGGCGTATTTTTCTTTTTCATGGCGGCGGGTTACTTCCTGGCCCGGAAGTATGGGGGCAGCCCGGCCCCGGTGCCCTGGCTTAACTGGAGAAAAGCGTTTCTGATTCTGTGTGCCTATTTATTTTGGATTTTCGTTTCCATGGCCTTGTTCGGGTTTCCCGCGGACATTGTAAAATGGATGACCGGTCTGGGAATAGGGCGCCCTCCTTTGGGAACTGTTTTATGGTTTTTGCGGGATTTAATGGTGTTTGTGCTGGTTTCAGGAGCGTTATTCCGGATGCCGCGGGCCTGTCTGCTCATTCTGTCCATGGCCTCCCTGGTGCTTTTCAGTACGAGCAATTCCCTTTACTTGTCCTTCGAATACATGGACAAGGTTTTCTGCGTTATCCATCCCAGGGGGGTGGAGCATTTGCCCTTGGCATGTTTTTGTGCCGTTATTCCCTTGAAGAGTTGAAGAATGCAGTCGGTAAAGCGTGGCTGTACGTGCTGATGGTGTTTCCCGTTATTTTTAATGGGAAATGTACAGCACCGTTCAGGAGTCTGCGTTATCCTTGTGCATGGGCGTGCTGTGGCTGACATCCTGCGCCTTCTTGATGATGCGGTATTTTCCGGGAATCTCCTCTTTCTGCGCCCGTTTGGCTCCCTCCGTCTTTTTTGTATATGCCGCGCATGCCCTGGTTTATGAGTGCATGCTCAGGCTCGGTTTTCCAAGGGGAAGCTTCTGGATATGGGGAATGGCCGTACCCCTTGTTTTTCTGGCTCTGAGCGGACTGTACTTTTTACTGGCGCGGATGTGTCCGGCAGTGTTGAAGTATATTGCGCTGAAGAATTGACCGTCTGCTATTTTTTTACGGTTACGGGAAGCCCCGCAACCATGAAGTAAACTTCGTCCGCGCTTTTGGCTAGAAGCTGGTTGGCTATTCCCAGTCCGTCGCAGTAGTGGCGCGTTTCCGCGTCCGCCTGGCTGATGCCCATGCCGGTTTCAGAGGAGACCAGAACCCAGGGCACGGGGGATTGGGGGATAAGTTCCTTCAAGGCCTCTATTTCCTCAATCAGCGCTTCCTGGAACGGCTCGTAGTCCGTAGGGTCCTTCTGGGCGTACAGGGTGTTGGAGGCGAGCAGGGTCACGCATTCCAGAATGACGCCGTCCACCTGGTCCAGCAGGCCGGATTCCCGGACGGCGGCGGCCACATGGCGGGGGCATTCCAGCGTAAGCCAGCTTGCCGGGCGCCGTTCCCGGTGCTTGCGCACGCGGTATTCCATGGAACCGGCTCCGGGCCACACCTCCGCCGTGGCGACGTACAGGATTTTTTCCCCGAATCCGGCGGCTATCTGTTCGGCGTATTGGCTTTTGCCGCTTCTGATGCCGCCCAGGACGAGCGTCATGCGTGCGGGATTGGCGTCAGTGTTTGGAGGTGTAGCGTTCATGGGATTCCAGCATGGCCTGGTGGGAGTTCAGAAAGTCGTCCAGGCTGAAGACTTCCAGAGTGATGAGGGGGGAGAAACGGATGTCCCACATGGGGTGGAGGATGGCGTCCAGCGTGGCGGCGGGCATGTGGTGCAGGGATTTGTGATCCCGTTTTTCCAGCCCGTGCAGGTGGCACATGCGTATGTCCGGCAGCCAGAGCGGCAGCAGTTCTTCCGGCCGCAGGCCTTCCTTCCAGACATGGCCTATGTCAAAGCAGCGGGAATGGGGCGTGGCGGAGACCAGCTTGTCCAGGTAGTCGGTCGGGTGGCGTTCCAGGTTTTCCAGGGCCAGGCATTCCGGAGCGGGCAGATGGGGCGTGATTTGCTCCAGGCTGCGGAGGATGCGTTCCGTTTCACGCTCCGTAAGATGGGGGCGCATGTCCGGGCCGGGAATGTGGTCCGTAACCACGTGCATGACCCACGTGTGGGGCTCCAGTTCCCGGGTCAGGTCAATGGCGCGGATGATGTTTTCCGTGTAGCGGCGCCCTGATTCCTCCGTGGCGAAGCCGCCGTCCGTGGGCAGGTGGACGTTCCACTTGACCCCGGCGTCCGCGGCGATTCCGGCCAGCTCCCGGATTTCCGCCGGGGTAATGAGTCCCTCCCCGTGGTCTCCGGCTTCCAGCAGGAGCAGGGCGATGTCATCCGCGTAATGGACGCATTCCCTGATGGCGGGGACGTAGTAGTCCGGGATGATGAAGGAGGTGCAGCCGATGTTGAGGCCCGGGACGCGGCATTTGTGCGGAGTTTTCATAAGGTGCAGAAGGTGAGCAGGACGAGCCATTCCGTGCATTCCACGGTGCAACCGAACACGTCCCCGGTGACGCCTCCCAGGCGGCGGCGGGCATACAGGAGCAGGGCCGTGGAACCGGCCAGGGCCGTGAGCAGGGCGTACAGCCCGTGCCACCCTGCCAGCGCGCAGGCAGCCAAGGTGACGGCGGCGGCTATCAGGGCGTGGACGGGGCGCGTCCCCTGCTTGAAGGCTTCCCCCATGCCGCCGGGGCGCGCGCCCGGAAAGCGCATGGCGATGAAGATCTGGCTGCGCGCCAGCAGCCCGGCCAGCGCGCACGCCGTGAGCAGCAGCTCCCATGAACCGAAGGCCGCCAGCGCCGCCAGCGCGGCGCCCTTGAAGGCCAGGTTGAAGAACAGGGCCGTGCCGCCGAAGGTACCCAGGCGGGAGTCTTTCATGATTTCCAGCCTGCGTTCCCTCGGCACTTCCACGGGCAGTCCGTCCCCGCAGTCCGCCACTCCGTCCAGATGCAGGCCGCCCGTGATGGCTACCCAGCAGGCGCAGCCGATGACGCCGCAGACCAGCGGGGGGAAGAGCAGGGTAGCCGCCCAGGTCAGGCCGCCTGCCAGCCCCCCCACGACAAGGCCGACCAGCGGGAGCCATGCGGAGATGCCGTTCAGGTCGTTTTGCAGCGGCCACGGGCCTACGGGCAGCCGGGTCAGGAAGCCGAAGGCGGAGCGGATGGTGGTAATGACGGCCATGGCGCAGGGAAAGGAGGAGTTAGCGCGGAACGGTGATGTCCAGTTCCGGCAGGGTTTTCATTTCAGACAGCACGCGCGTGGCGGCATCCAGCAGCGGAAAGAACAGCGCCGCCCCCGTGCCTTCCCCCAGGCAGAGGCCCAGGTCCATGTACATGGTGACGCCGATGTGGTCCATAATGAGCTTGTGCCCCGGTTCCGCGGAGTTGTGGGAGCCGATGAAGTACTGAGCCGCTTCCGGCCGGATGCCCTGGGCGATGGCTGCCGCCGCCCCGGCAATGAAGCCGTCAATGACGATGGGGACGCGCAGGGAGGCCGCGCCCAGCATCAGCCCGGCCATGGCTCCTATTTCCGGTCCTCCTACCTTCGCCAGCACGTCGATGGCGTCGGAGGGGTCGGGCTTGTTCAGGGCGATTCCCTGTTCGATGAGCTCTATTTTTTTACGGATGACTTCCCCCTTGACGCCGGAGCCGCGCCCCGTCACGGTTTCCACCGGGGTGCCCGTGAGCACGGCCACGATGGCGGAGGAGGGCGTCGTGTTGCCGATGCCCATTTCTCCGGCGGCCACGATGTCCAGCCCCCCTGGCTTTTTCCTCCCGGGCCATGTCGATGCCCACTTGCAGGCATTCCAGCGCCTGTTCCCTTGTCATGGCCGGGCCCCTGCTGAAATCGCTGGCTCCGTGCATGACCTTTCTTTTCACCAGCCCCGGCAGGTCGCCGAAGTCGTAATTCACGCCCACGTCCACCACGGAGAGGCGGGCTCCCGCGTTGCGCGTGAAGGCGTTGATGGTGCCGCCGCCTTGAAGGAAGTTGCGGGTCTGAATGTAAGTGACGTCCGTGGACGTCAGGCTGAGGCCGTGGTCGGCAATGTGGTGGTCCGCGGCGAAGAGGACCACGGCCTTGTCCTTCAGGCGCGGCGCGGGATTGCCGGTCATGGCGGCAATCTGGATGGCTACGGGTTCCAGCTTCCCCAGCGCGAGGGGGGGCTTGGCCAGTATTTTCTGATGTTCCAGGGCGGTTTTGGCGGCCTGTTCGTCCAGCGGGGGAATATGCAGTTTGTTCATGATGGTCAGAAGCGGGGAATGAAGAAAAGGATGAGGGAGAAGATCAGCGTGCCCGTGGCGGCGGTCATCCACATGAGGCGTATGGCCAGGGCCAGGTCACTGACGGCGGCTTCCGTGCGCCCGGTTCCTATCCACGGGTAGTCCGCAGGAACCCCCTTGTAGGAGACCGGACCGCCGATGCGGAGGCCCAGCGCGCCCGCGAAGGCCGCCTCGCTCCAGGCGGAGTTTGGGCTGGCATGGGCGCGGCGGAAGGTCCAGCCCGTGGTGAATGCCCTCCGGGCGGAGGTTCCCTTCACGAAGAGGGCCGCCAGGGAGATGCACGGCAGGATGAGGCGCGCGGGGATAAAGTTGAGCGCATCGTCCGTGCGTGCGGCAAAGGTGCCGAAATGTCTGTACTGGTCGTTCTTCTTTCCCCACATGGCATCCAGGATGTTGAAAACGCGGTGCGTCAGCGCGGCGAAGGCCGCCCCGGAGGCGCCCCCTGCCAAGCAGCCTGCCGCAGCCCAGAACAAGGTGGAAAAGACGCCGTCCGTCAGATTTTCCGCCACGCTTTCAATGGCCGCCCTGGCCATGCCGTGACGGTCCAGCCGCTCCGTGTTTCTCCCTACGATCATGGAAACGGCGTGCCGCGCCTCGCCGTCCTTCCCGCTACGCAGGGCGTTCGCCACCCGCAGCGCATGCTCTGCCAGGCCGCGCGGGGCCATGCAGATGTAAATGACCAGAACGGCCGGAATCCAGGGAATCCACGGGGAGGGGAAGACGGAAAAGGGAAGGCAGAATACCGCGCAGGCAAGCCATGCGGCGGCGCAGGTTCCTAAAGCCGCCGCCGTTCCCGCCGTAAAAGTCCCTCCCCACAGCCGCCGCGCCAGGGTTTCCGCGCGGCGCGCGCACCAGCCGATCAGGCAGACGGGATGGAACCTGTTGGGCGGATCCCCCGCCAGAATATCCAGCAGAAGGGCCGCAGGCAGGATGAACGGGCACGGAAGCATGGGTCAGCGTTTCAGTTGAAGAATACGGTAGATGGCCTTGAGGTCCAGATGCTCCCGGACTACGTCCGCCAGGCGGTCCAGCGCGCCGTCCAGGTCATAGGAGGCGTGCAGGGATGGATTGGGGGACAAACCGGAATCCACTCTGACCATGTTGATGAACGCGCGGCGGAACTCGTCGCCGTCCAGAATGCCGTGCAGGTACGTGGCCCAGATTCGGCCTTTGCCGTAGCCGCAGGGGGAGCCGTCTTCCCGGAACATGATGGGGACGCTCCCTCCCTCATGGCGGGTGACGCCGTGGTGGATTTCATAGCCCGCCGCGGGAGGGGCCAGCGGCGTGCTTGCCCGGCGCACGTTGAGCAGGGTTTTGGCGGAGGCGAAGGTGGTGGAAAGCTCCAGCAGGCCAAGCCCCGGCGTCCGTTCCTCCGCGGATTCCATGTGCAGCGGGTCCAGAATGTCCGTTCCCAGCATTTGCAGGCCGCCGCAAACGCCCAGCATCCACTTTCCCTGTTCAGCGTGCCGGCGGATGGGTTCTTCCAGCCCTGCGGCGCGCAGTCCGGCCAGGTCCGCCGCCACGCTCTTGGTGCCGGGCAGGATGACCAGGTCCGGATTCCCCCATTCCTCCCGTGTCCGCACCTGGCGGAGGCGAACGTCCGGCTCCGCCGCCAGCGGGGCGAAGTCCGTGAAGTTGGAGACGTGGGCGGGCATCACTACGGCCACGTCCAGACTGTCCGCGTGTCTGGCTTGCCCGTCCTGTTCAAAGGGCAGCGCGGCCCGGTCCTCTTCCGGAATGCTGATGTTCCGTATCATCGGGATGACGCCCAGCACGGGCCTGCCCGTACGGTCCAGCATGTAGCTGTGCGCCGGGGCCAGCAGCTCCGGGTCTCCGCGGAACTTGTTGACCACAAAGCCCGCCAGCAGCTCTTTTTCCCAGGGGGCGAACGTCATCCATGTCCCCAGGAAGGAGGCGTACACGCCGCCCCGGTCAATGTCCCCGGTGAGCAGAACTTTGGCGCGCGCGTAGCGGGCCATGTTCATGTTCACCACGTCTGCGGATTTCAGGTTGATTTCTCCGGGGCTTCCGGCCCCTTCCAGGCAGAGGACGTCATACTCGTCCGCCAGGGAATCGTACGCCCGGCGCACGTCCGGCCAGAAGCGCCTTTTGGCCGTAAAATATTCCCGCGCCTCCATGTGGCCCACGGCGCGCCCCAGCACGATCACCTGGGAGCCGGTGTTGGAATGGGGCTTGAGCAGGATGGGGTTCATCCTGGCATCCGGGTCAATGCGGCAGGCCTGGGCCTGCACCATCTGGGCGCGGCCCATTTCCTCCCCCAGCGCGGTCACGCCGGAGTTGAGGGCCATGTTCTGCGCCTTGAACGGGGCCACCCGGTGGCCGTCCTGAAGAAAAATGCGGCACAGGGCCGCCGTGAGCACGCTTTTTCCAGCGTCGGAGCAGGTGCCCTGAATCATCAGGGCCGGTTTGGGCAGTTTGCGGAGAATGGCGGGGCCGTCTCCCTTCAGCTCGGCCCGCAGGGCCTCTGCCAGCAGGGCGTGTTCTTCCGGCGTGCGGACGCCTGCACGGAACCAGCCGCCGTTTTCCAGCCCCGGATAATTGGAGCAGTCGCGCAGCGCGATGCCGTGGTTTTTCAGGAGCCGGGCGGCCAGGCCGGAAGGCGCCCCCGCCAGGCGGAAGAGCAGGAAGTTGGCTCCGGACGGGAGCACTGCGGCGCCCGGCAGGGCGGAAAGCCTGCGGAACAGGTCTTCCCGGCGTTCCCGGTTCAGGGCGCGTTCCCCGTCCGCCCATGAAGGGGGCTGTTCCAGGACGGCCCGCGCCGCCGCCGCCGCAAAGGCGTTCACGTTCCACGCGGGCAGGGACTGCCTCAGCCGTTCCGCCAGCGGAGCGGCGCAGACGGAAAAGCCGCACCGGACACCGGCGATGCCGTAAAATTTGGTCAGGGAACGCAGGACAACCAGGTTGGGCAGAAGGGCCGCGTCACGGAGAAGCGATTCCGTTCCGTCCGCATAGTCAATGAAAGATTCGTCAATAATCCAGATGACTCCGGGGCGGTCCCGCACGGCCTGGCGCAGGGCCGGAACGTCCAGCAGGCCGCCGGACGGATTACAGGGATTCGCCAGGAAAACGGCGCTTCCGCCTGCGGCCTGTTCCGCCGTCAGGAGGGGTGACGGAATAAAGGAATTCCGTTCTTCCGTCCGGATGGAAAGAACGTCTGTGCCATGGCGCAGGCAGGCCAGCCTGTATTCGGAAAAAGCGGGTTCCGGAATAACGGCCTGTTTCAGTTCCAGCGCGCGCGGGAGGGCGTGAATCAGTTCGTTGGCTCCGTTGCCGAAGGTGAAGCAACCGGAAGGCAGCCCGTAATGAACCGCTGCCAGTTCCCGCAGCTCCGCCATGTCCGGGGAGGGGTAGGGAACGGCTGCATCCATGGCCTTCCACAGCGCGGAGGCAATGAACTCCGGCATTCCCTCCGGCCTCAGGTTGACGCTGAAATCCAGAATCTCCCGTTCGGGCCGTCCGGCGTCCGCCGCCAGGGATTTTAAATCTCCTCCGTGTGAAAAACTGTTCATACCGTAGTAGTAGAGACCGGAAGTCCGGACGTCCGCGCGTGCCGGGAAAAGGAAGGAAACGCCTTGAAGAAACGGTTTTTCCGGAAGTTGGGAACTCCTCTGAAAACGGAAATCCTTCCCCGCTGCGGGAAGGAGGGTGAAAGGCGCGTCATGGGCGCATCATGTCCTGTACGCGCCGGGGGTGACAAGACAAAAATGGAGAACTCCGGTTGGAAAAACGGGATGGCGTGCGGCGGCTGAAAAGAGGAAGCGTCCGCAAAGCGGCGGAATGTTCAAAGAAAAATTTTTTTGGCTTGTCATACCGGTCTCTTTGGTATTTCATCCGTCTCATGAACCCTTATGGGAAGGGTTACAGACCTCAGGGACGCCCGTAGCCGGGCAGGAAATAGATTGGGGAATACCGGTGTGAATCCGGAGCGGTACCGCCACTGTAAGCGAGCCTGTCTCGCAAGCCAGAAGACCAGCCTGTGGGGTTGTCCAACTGTTCGGCGAGTTACCGAACGTAAGGCACCACAACCATGCTTTATACGAAGAAAGCCCTTCAGATGGGCGCTATTGCCGTTGGCCTTGCCGCATTCGCAGGCCAGTCCTCTCTTGCCGAGTCCGCTAAAAAGAAGACTCCAAGCCCTCCGCCAGTTCGGAAACCATGCAGGTCATGCCGGAATTGACCATGGCGTCCCACTTTACGGGCGTGCCGTACAACCGGTCCGGGGTATCCGTTTCCATCATCAATCCGGAAGAATTCCAGAAGGCGGGCATTGAAACCCTGACAGGAGCCCTTTCCCAGACTCCCGGCGTCTTCACGCTGGACGGCGGCGGCACCTGGCAGCGCGGTTCCGTGAGCAACACCGTCATCCGCGGGATGAACAAGGAAACCTACACCCTGACCATGGTTGACGGCATGCGCATCAGTGATGTCAACATGTCCGGCAACAAGCTGCTGGGGATCACCAATCTCTTTACGGTGGGCAATGTGGAAGTGGTGAAGGGCGCCCAGGGCGCCGTCTTCGGTTCCGGCGCCATTGGCGGCGTTGTCGCCATGGACACCCCGGAAGGGGAAGGCGATCCCGTGACCAGGATTTTTGCGGAAGCCGGTTCTTTCCATTCCTTCAACAGCTACGCGACTTCCTCAGGCAAGATCAAGAAGCTTTCCTACTTTGTGGGCGTGGGGTTTGAATCCACGGAAAACGATCCCACCATTTATCCGGCCATTTATGACAACCGGAAAGGCATGAACGACTTCCGCCAGTGGCAGGAAGCCGTGCGCCTGGGCTATGACGTCAATGACAAGGTGAAGGTGGGCTTTACCTACCGCCGCCTGGATTCCTACTTTGAATACCCCACGCCATATGTGGATTACGACCAGTGGCCCGCCGTGACGGTCCCCCACCTGTACAACACGGAAGACAAGAACCGCAGCAACCTGGTGACGGGGCGCGTGGATGCGGAAATTACCAAGCTGTGGTCCACCAGCTTCATGATCGGGCATTACAACATGGACTATTCCACGCATACGCCGGGCTTCGATTTCCAGCCCAACGTGATGCGCAACCGCCGCTTCCAGACGGAATGGCGCAATGCACTTACGTGGAACAAGGAATGGAAGACGGTCGCCGGCATGGCCTGGGACCGCTCCGACTACATGAGCGAAAACAATTACGTGGCCAAGGATGAATGGCAGAGCACGCTTGCCTTCTTTGCGGAGCAGATGTGGGCGCCCACGGACAACTTTGACGCCAGCGTGGCCCTGCGCCTGGAGCATGATTCCGTTTGGAACAACCACTTCACGTGGCGTTATTCCAATTCCTGGAAGGTGACGGGCAAGGATTCCCCCACCCGTATTTTCGGTTCCGTGGGTTCCGGCTTCCGCGCCCCCACCTACTTTGAACAGTACGCCGCCAATTACGGCTACGTGGGCAATCCGGACCTGGATGTGTCCAAATCCCTGGGCGGAGACCTGGGCGTGGAACAGCGCCTGGCGGACAACCATTACGCTTCCGTAACGGGGTTCTGGACCCGCATTAACGATGAAATCGGCACCAAGAGCGTAGGCACGTGGCCCAACTCCTACACGACTTACGACAACTTCTCCCACGCCACTTCCTATGGCGTGGAAGTAGCGTTCAAGGGGCAGTTCAAGGATGCGTGGAACAGCGGCTATTATGCCAACTACACCTTCACGATGCCCAAGCGCGACTCCATCGGCAAATATGAAACCATCCAGATGGCCAATACCGCCCGCCATACCATCAACGCGGAGGTTTATACCTCTCCGGTTGAAAAACTGACGGTCGGCTTCGGCGTAACCTCCGCCATGGGGCGTACGGACTACAACTATGCCCGTCTGGACAACTTCTTTACGGCGCGTTTGTTCGCCAGGTACCAGGTGACGGACAATGTGGCGCTCCATGTGCGTGTGGAAAACCTGTTCGACCAGAATTTCATCATCACGAATGACTATAACTTCGGACCGCGCCAGGCCCGGGGGCTGGGAGTCTTCGGCGGCGTGACGGTCGAATTCTAATTGCTTTTCAGGACTAATTGTTGATTGCACCCCCATCTTCCGTCTTGCGGGCTGTTTCAGGCGAAGGGAACAGCTCCGGGCGGAAGATGGGCTTTTTGTTTTCCGGTGGTTCCGGAATCGGTTAACATGCGGCGGTAATCTGAGCTGTGTTTCGCTGGCTGTACATTCTGGGGGCGTTGGTCCTCGCCGTCTTTCTGGGAGGAGTCCTTTACTTCGCCCAGCGGGAAGCGGACGTTTGGCATGAGGCCTCCGGACGGACGGACGGCAGGGGCATGCCTGCCGTGTTTGACGGCTTCGTGGAACGGTGGAACAGGTCTGTGGAGCGGGAACTGCTCCGGGAACTGGCAGGCGGCGAGCGGAAGAAAAGCCTGCTGTCCGTCTCCCGTGGCGATGGGGATGGGCGGCGTCTGGCCGAGCAGGAGCGTTCCGTGGAACGCATCGGCAGAAGGCTGGAGCTGAAAGACCATATCCGCCTGCTTCCCCTGGAGGAGGTTCCTGCGGAATTGGAATGGCGGACCGGAATGGAGGAACCGGAAGTGGGTGACCCCCGCGCCGTGAAAGGGGGGCTGGTCCGGCTGTGGATCAATACGCCGTTTCCCGGAACCCTGCGGGCGTTCGGACCGGGAAGCGAGACCTTTTTCAACTACTCCGCCATTGACAACGTGTGGCTTCCCCTGGTGGGGCTGCATCCGGAAACCTTCCGGCCCATTCCGGGGCTGGCGGACCGCTGGGCTGTCTCCGCGGACGGGAAAACCGTTTTTTACCATCTGGACCCGGAAGCGACGTACTCGGACGGCCGCCCCGTAAGGGCGCAGGACTTCCTGCTGAATATCTGCCTCCGCACGTCCGGCTTTGCCCGGGACCCCTTCTGGACCACCCTGTTCCGTTCCACGTATGACCAGATTACGGTGTACGGGGATTCCGTCATTGCCCTGACGCTGCCGTCCCCCAGGCCGCTGCTGCCCTACATGGCCTGCGTGGATTTCCATCCGGCCCATCCCGGTTTTTACCATGATTTCAATTCCCTGTTTCTGGAACGCTACCAGTGGAAGGCGCCTCCGAATACGGGAGGCTATGTGGTGGTTCCCGGTAAAATAAGGATAGGCGAGCGCATCACCCTGGCCCGTGTGAAAAACTGGTGGGCGAAGGACCGGAAATACTACCGCTATTCCTGCAATGCGGACCAGGTGGAGCATGTATTTGTAAACCTGGAAAACAAGGCGGTTGAAATGTTCCGCCGCGGGGAGCTGGACATGATGAACGTCCGCAAGCCGGAGGTGTGGGAAAACAGGCTGGAACTGCCGGAAGTGCACCGGGGCTACATAGACAAGTACAGCCTGGAAGCCGGTTATGCCTGCCCCCCGTACGGCCTGTATCTGAATTGTGCGGACAAGCTTCTGAAAAATCCCGGCGTCCGCAAAGGACTGGCGCATTCCGTGAACATGGGCATGGTGATTGATACCCTGTTCCGCGGGAATATGAGAAGGCTGGGCTCCTACATGGAGGGGTACGGCGATCTGACTCTCCCGCTGAAAGCGCCGGAATACAGCAAGAAAAAAGCCATGGAACATTTTGCCCGCGCCGGTTACCGGGAAATGGGGGAAGACGGCGTGCTGAAGAATGAACGGGGGAACGGCTGGTGGTGGAACTGACCTTCGCGGACTCCTCCACCCTGATGACCAATGTTTGTTCCATCCTCCGGCAGGAGGCCCTGAAATGCGGGGTGGACCTGCGCCTGGACCCCCTGACCTATAATGTCTGTTCCCGGAAGGTATTTGAAAAACGGTACCAGGCTGCCCTGTGGGCGTGGCCGCTCCAGACGCCGTTCCCCCGGCTGTATGAAACCTTTGCTTCCGAGCTGGCGTACGATGCCCGCGGCAACCCCGTAGGCAACACGAACAATATCTTTGCCGTGGCGGACACGAAACTGGATGCGGCCCTGGACGCGGAGCGAAATGCCACGGATGGCTCCGCCCTGAAAAAAGCGCTTCACCGCGCCCAAAAGCGCATTCATGAACTCTGCGTCTGGATTCCCGGCTGGCGGGAACCCTACACGTACGTCGCCTGCTGGCGCTGGATACGCTGGCCGGAATCCCCCACGCGGTTCTGTTCCCCCCGGATTTACAACCCCCTGGAATCCCACCTGTACTGGGTGGATGAAAAAATGAAGAAGGAAACGCAGGAGGCCCGGCGCCGGGGCGTTCCGTTTGAGGAAAGGCATCAGGTGATACGTGTTGAAAGACCGGATGACGCCGCTCCGTAATAAAACCAGCCCTCCGGCTCCTTTTTAAATTGAAAGGAGGCGGTTTTTCATCATAATTCCCCTGATTCTCTGTAACCGTTTATTGACTCCATCATCATGAAATTATCACTTTTTTCCGTTCTTCTTCTGGCAGGGCATCTTTGCATGGCCGCTCCCATGCCCCCTGCCGGAATCCAATGACGGAGCCAAGCATGTCTTTACCACCAACCAGGAAAACTTCCTGATGGATGGAAAGCCGTCAAAGTCATCTCCGGGGAAATGCACTACCCGCGCGTGCCGCGCGAGCACTGGCAGGACAGGTACCAGCGCATGAAGGCCATGGGCATGAACACCGTCTGCACCTATCTGTTCTGGAACGTCCATGAACCGGAACCGGGCAAGTGGGACTTCTCCGGCAACCTGGACTTTGTGGAATTCATCAAGGAAGCGCAGAAAGCCGGCCTGTGGGTCATCGTGCGTCCGGGGCCCTACGTTTGCGCGGAATGGGAATTCGGCGGCTTTCCCGGCTGGCTGCTGAAGGATGCGGACCTGAAAGTCCGTTCCCAGGACCCCCGCTTCCTGGAACCGGCCATGGCTTATCTCAAGAAAGTCTGCTCCATGCTGGAACCGCTCCAGATCACCAAGGGCGGCCCCATCATCATGGCCCAGGTGGAAAATGAATACGGCTCCTACGGCTCCGACAAGGACTACGTGAAAAAACACCTGGAAGTCATCCAGAAGGAGCTTCCGGGCGTGGTGCCCTTTACCTCGGACGGCCCGAATGACTGGATGATCAACAACGGCACGCTGCCCGGCATCGTTCCCGCCATGAACTTCGGCGGGGGAGCCAAGGGCGCCTTTGCCAACCTGGAAAAGCACAAGGGCAAGACTCCCCGCATCAACGGCGAATTCTGGGTAGGCTGGTTTGACCACTGGGGCAAGCCCAAAAACGGCGGCAGTACGGAAGGCTTCAACCGCGACTTGAAGTGGATGCTGGAAAACAACGTCTCCCCCAACCTCTTCATGGCGCACGGGGGCACCTCCTTCGGCTTCATGAACGGGGCGAACTGGGAAGGGGCCTACACGCCGGACGTGACCAATTACGACTACGGCGCGCCCATCTCTGAAAACGGAACCCTGACGGACCGCTACCGCACGTTCCGCCAGACCATTCAGGACTATTACGGTGATACGTACAAGCTCCCCGATCCGCCCGCGCAGCCGGAAATGATGGAGCTGCCGCCCATCACGTTTACGGAGAAAGCCGGCATGTTCAACCGGCTCCCGCAGCCTGTCATCCGCAAGGAACCCGTTCACATGGAAGCCCTGGGGCAGAGCCTGGGCTTCATCCTGTACCGGACGAAGGTGAACGGCCCGGTGAAGGGAGAGCTGAAAATGAACAACATGCAGGACCGCGCCATCGTTTACGTGGACGGCAAAAGGCAGGGTGCGGCGGACCGCCGCTACAAGCAGGACGCCTGTGACGTGGTCATTCCCGCGGGCCTCCATACGGTGGATATCTTTGTGGAAAACATGGGCCGCATCAACTTCGGCGGCCAAATCCAGGAGAACGCAAGGGAATACGCGGCCCCATCACGCTGGACGGGAAAAAGCTGGAAAACTTCCTCATCTACAACCTCCCTTGCAAGGGCGTGGAGCTCCTCTCCTTCTCCGGCAAGAAGCCGGGCGGCGACCAGCCCGTGTTCCACCGTGGATATTTCAACGTCTCCAACCCCAAGGATACCTACCTGGACATGCGGGACGGCTGGAAGAAAGGCGTCGTGTGGGTGAACGGCCACAATCTGGGCCGCTTCTGGTTCATCGGCTCCCAGCAGGCGCTTTACTGCCCCGGCGAATACCTGAAACCGGGGAAAAATGAAATCGTGGTGCTGGACGTGGACGGCGGCTCCGGCACGGTGAAAGGCGTGAAGGAAGCCATTTACGAAGTCAACAGGGATCCCGCCATGGCGGATGTCTTCCGCGTGGGCAAGCCCGTGGCTCCCGCCGCCAGCCAGCTCGTGCACAAGGGAACCTTCGCCAAGGGGGCGGACCAGCAGGAAATCAAATTCCGCGCTCCCGTCCAGGCCCGCTACATCGCCCTCGTCAGCAAGAACGCCCATGACAACGGTCCGCACGCCGCCATTGCGGAGCTGAACTTCCTGGATGCCTCCGGCAACCTGCTTCCCCGCGAACAGTGGTCCGTGGTCTATGCGGACTCCCATGAAACGGCGGGGAAGCCGCCCAGGCGGGCCTGGTGATGGACAACCAGCCCACCACCTACTGGCACACCAAGTGGCAGGGAGACAATCCCAAGCACCCGCACATGATCGTGCTGGACCTGGGCAAGGTGCAGAAGCTCTCCGGCTTCCGCTACCTGCCGCGCCAGAACCGGGAAAACGGCCGCATCAAGGACTATGAAGTCTACGCGTCTCCCAAGCCGTTCAAGCCTGCCCAGTAGGCAAGCTTGTCTAAAATGATTACTAATGCCTCGGATTGTAATGGTTCGAGGTGTTTTTGTTTAATATCATACGTGTAAAATTTGGATACTGAAAAACCATCGACAAACTAACCTATCCCATTATAATGACTAACACCAAAGTATGGAAGAAGGCTTGATAAACCCTGAAGTTCAAGATGATGATGTCTTGGAAAGAGAAAATATTGGTGAGGATAATGATGTTGAAAGGGCTCCTTTTGATCCGACTCGGATTGATATTATCACTAAGCAGGATACGTTGGTTAACATCATTGAACGGCTAAAATATGGTGAGATTAACCTTTCTCCAGATTATCAGCGTCACCCGGATCTCTGGACGCCTTTGCAGCAATCTCGCCTCGTAGAATCTATTTTGATCCGTATCCCTTTGCCTGCATTATATTTTGATTGTTCCAAAGAGAATTGCTGGGAAATCGTTGATGGTCTTCAGAGGCTTTCAGCTATTAAGAATTTTGTGATTGATAAAACGCTATCTCTGAGCGGATTGGAGTATCTATCTCATCTCAAGGGCAAGCGGTATGATGACTTGGAACGTCAGTACATACGTCGCATTAATGAGTGCCCAATAACATAATTTCAAAGCACACCCGGTACGCCGGAAGAAGTGAAATATTCGATTTTTCGACGTATTAATACCGGAGGGCTTGTCTTAAATGAACAGGAAATTCGAAATGCCATGGCTACGTCACAAGCTAAAATTTTTTTCTTCAAAATATGGTAAACAATCAGAATTTTAATATGATATTTTCTGGTTCTAAGGATATGAAAAAACGCATGAAGGATCAAGAACTTGCCCTTCGGTTTCTGGCTTTTTATCATATGGATGTTCAAAAAATATCCTTCACAAATATTGCGGAATTATTAAATTCCATGATGACTATTTTAAACCATTCTTCTGGAGAAGAACGCAAGCAATGGGGAGAAGCTTATGATCGCGCTCTGATTCGAAGTTATGCTTTTTGGAGAACGCGCTTTTGAGAAGTCTTATGTACAACGTGTACGGAAAAATACACCTCTTTATGAGGTATGGACTGTGTGCTTGGCGCATTTGAGTGAAGCTCAGTGGCAACGCATACAACCTTATCATGAAGAAATAAGGCAAGAGCACCAGCGGCGTTTAGAACCAAGTGACGAATATACTTGGGCGATCAGTAATGCGACTCAGAAAGAGAACACATTGCATTAAGATATAATACTGTAAAACAAATTCTTCAGAAATATGATCCGGAGCATCAGAGTCTCGAATTTTAAATCTCTGCAGGATGTCACATGTCCTCTCGGCATGTTGAATATCTTTACCGGCCTGAATGGCATGGGTAAATCGACCTTTCTGCAAGTTCTTCTACTTCTCGTACAAACATTGGAACGACCTCAGTTGCTTGGGAAGGGCCTTCTATTGAATGGTCCTTTAATTAGTCTTGGTAGGGGTAAGGATGTTCTGTGCGACTATGCAGACAATGAAATAATTACTTTCCACCTTATTTGGGATGATCAAGCAGAATTGTTGTTGGAATGTCACGCAGATGCTGTTTCTGACATCCTTACCTACAATAGTAATGATGAGATGAGGCAAGGATGGAATCGATTGGGAGAAGATAGTTTTCACTATATTCCTTCAGAACGTATTACTCCCCAAACGGTCTATCCGGCTTCTCTTTCCAGTATCAGAGAATACGATGTCTTGGGACAACATGGAGAGTACACCGCTCACTATATTGCGGAATATGCTCTCAGTTCCCTTCGTATACCTGGTCTCAAGCATCCTCAATCCTCTAGTCTCACATTACTTACGAATATTGATGCATGGATGGGAGAGATTTCTCCCAACATCCGCGTATGCGCTAACTATAATCAGAATAGCAACACTGTTAGTTTAGGATACAAGTTCAATTTTGGAACTAACGTTTCGGATGAATATAAGCCTCAGAATGTTGGGTTTGGCATTACTTATGTTTTGCCTGTTGTGACTTCATTGCTCAAATCTCGACCGGGAGAAATTTTAATTATTGAAAACCCTGAAACGTATCTGCATCCTGCCGGGCAATCAGTATTGGGTAGGCTTTGTGCTCTTGCTGCGGCAAATGGGGTTCAGCTTTTAATAGAAACTCATTCTGATCACTTTATCAATGGAGTACGGGTAGCAGTGAAGCAAAAAACTACACCTGTAGAAAATACAAAGATTTATTACGTTGAGCCCCAGACAGGTGAGAATTCCCATAAACGGGATATGCAAGCTATTAATATTGATGAATATGGTCGTCTCGACAATCTCCCGAAGGGATTCTGCGATGAATGGGACAATATGCTCGATAAATTGTTAGGCTACGATGAACTTTGATAGCGTCATTTTCAACTATCATTCGTTACCTTTTCCTGAAGATCATCCGGATATAGATGGTGTAGTCATTCAGTTCATTGACAGTTACAACAGATTACGTGCAGCAGGAGTTCGTACGGTTCTGATTTATGAAGAAAAGAGTGATCTTTGGGGATCATTGGTTCTTCAGAAAGGGAAAACCTTTGGGTGGTGGCTTGTTGAGCGAGGTCGGGAGAGTAGGGCACAGAACTCTTCTTCTTTGCATGAAGCCATTTTGCTTTTCAAAAAATCGATCACTCAGTACAACCCTATTAAGGATGTTGATTACTCATCCTGGCCATGTATGAGTGCCTGTTTTTCGGAAAAGGATTTAGCAGAGTATGTAGACTCTCCTGTTTTGATGGCTGCAGAAAAATATCAGCTCACTATTTTGAGCATGGCCAGCACTCTTGCATGGCAGAAAATACAGCTTCAGGTAATTTATACATGGATGCTTGAAAAAAATGAAATTGTGCAGAAAAGAAATCAATATATTTGTAATTATACTACTAAAAGAGTATAGAAGAGATTAAGAAATATCTTCTTCAACAACGACTTGCTCCGGACACAATCATACAGTACTGGCAATATTTTTTTTTCCCAGGTATTGAGCGTGGAATAGATGTCGATGAACAACTTCGTGAATTAGCTTGGCGACCTCAGTATGCAGGAGTACTTCAAACTTTGTTAACCATTGCTCATAATATCTGTCCTCCTAAGAGGCCAACGGATATGAATTGTGCAACTTTAAAAAGAACTTGGTATTGATGCTTCTGATGAAAGCGACACTACCAAGCATACATATGGGAAGACTCGTGATTTTCGTTTCCAGGGAGGGAATATAGTTAGGTGTTACCATCATCTCAAATTTGGTAATGGAATTCGTCTTCATTACTATGTTGATACAACTGCTTTTCACATTGGCTATATAGGGTCTCATCTGCCAATTTAACAAAAAAGGCGGCTCCGTGGTGAACGGAGCCGCCGTGAGGCAGTAATGAACTCAATGATTGTTAGAAGTTCCAGGAGAAGCCCAGCTTGATGGTGTGGTAGCCGGGATCACTGTAGCCCTGAATCTGGTAATATTCGTAGCCGATCAGGAAGTCAGCGCTCTTGGAGATGCTGAACTTGAACCCGGCCTGGGCTGCCCAGGAAAACTTGGTGGTGGAGATGGTGTGGGAACGGCTCCCGTCTTCCAGCCAGTGGATGGTGGTTTTAATGTCTCGGTACGTGGCGCCCGCCTTGCCGCCCAGATAGAACATCGTGTAATCGCCGATGGGGAGGTTCAGCGTATAACCGGCCATCATCGGAACGTAGGTGGAGCGGACGCTGGCGGTATAGGGGCCGCTGATGCCCAGGTCATGCACGCTGGGATGGTGGGAGCCTGCCAGAATGCCGCCGTTCAGGGAAATCTGATGAACAATGCTGCCGGTTTCAATGTAATTGAAAATGCTCAGATTGCCGCCGGCCACGTTGGGCATGGCATCCTTGGTGGCGATGCCGTAAGCTCCTTCCAGGGACATGCCGAACTGGCCGTCGTATTTGTCGGCGTGGTAGGCATTGGCGGCGGACACGGAGGCCACGAGGGCCAAACCTAGCAGTATAGTCTTGTTCATATGGGGATAAATGGTGAATTTAACTGTGGTTCATTCTTGGCAGTTTTCTCTTTTGAAGTCAAACATGAAATGTCAAATTTGCATGAAATCCCCGGGCACCGGGAGATGAAGTTGCCAGAACGGGCCCGGTGGGGTACATTCTGCGCCATGGAACAACAAGCGTGTGATTTGCTGGTGACCGCTTCCCGCATGCTGGCGGGCGCGGAACAGGCCGGCGCCGCCGGAAATGCGGTCGTCGCCGTCCGGGACGGGAAAATTCTGGAAACGGGGAGCGCCGCAGAACTGGAAGCCAGGTGGAAGCCCGCCGCCCGCAGGGACCTGGGAAATGTTCTGCTGATGCCGGGGCTGGTCAATGCCCATACGCACGTTCCGATGACCTTTTTGCGCGGCTTTGCGGATGACCTGCCCCTGATGGAATGGCTGACCGGGCATATTTTCCCGGTGGAAGCGCGCCTGACGGACAGAATCGTCTCCCTGGGGGGGCGCGTCTGGGCATGTATGAAATGATGCGGACGGGCACGACGGCTTTTGTGGACTCCTATTTGCTGGAAATCAACGTGCTCCGGGAGGCGGAGCGCATGGGAATGCGCTGTGTGGGCGGGGAGGCTCTTTTTGCGTTTCCCTCTCCGGCGTACGGCGGATGGGATGCGGCTGAAACCCTGTACCGGGAGCAGGCGGCGCGCTTTGCGGGCCGCGGCAGGGTACAGGTGGCCCTGATGCCGCACAGCGTGTACACCACCAGTGACGACGTGCTCCGGATTCCATGAAGCTGGCGGAGGAACTGGACCTGATGCTGCATATCCATCTGTCCGAATCCGCCGGAGAAGTGGAGCAGTGCCGCCCCTGCACGGGGACAGGCGCCCGGTGGCTTATGCCCGGGACATGGGGTTGCTGAATGAACGCACCGTGCTGGCCCACATGGTGGACGTGACGGATGATGAACTGGAACTGGTAGCGGCTTCCGGAGCGGCAATCGCCCACAACCCGGTCAGCAACCTGAAACTGGCGTCCGGCTTCGCCCGCGTGCGGGACATGGCGCGGGCCGGCATCTCCGTCTCCCCTGGGAACGGACGGAGCGTGCAGCAACAACGGCCTGGACATGTTTGAAACGATGAAGCTGGCCGCCCTTCTTGCCAAGGGATGCAGCGGGGACGCTACCGCGGTGCCCGCCGTGCAGGCGCTGAACATGGCCACGGCGGAGGGCGCCCGCATCTTCCGGACGCCGGGGCTGGGAACGCTGGCCCCGGGAGCTCCCGCGGACATGATCGCCCTGGATCTGGATGAACCGAACCTGTGCCCGATTTTCAACGAAGCGTCCCATGCCGTTTATGCCGCTTCCGGCAAGGACTGCGTGTTCACCATGGTGGAAGGGAACATCCTGTACGACCACGGAACCTACACGGACGGCCTGTATGCGGACACCGCCGCGGAAATGCGGGACCTGGTGGAGTGGGTGAAGGGGAAGGAATAAAGACGGAAGACTAAATACAAAAAAGAGAAAATAGTCTTTAACAGGCATTTCCTCTCTATTTAATCTTTAGTCTTTCATCTTTTTGTCATTGGGGCGCCGTTCAGGCGGCGCATGCTCATATTCCTTCTTTACCCGCAAGGGGGATGCCTTTATAGTAATTTCATGCAATATGATCTCATCGTCATTGGTGGAGGCCCTGCCGGCTATGTGGGCGCCATCCGCGCTGCCCAGCTGGGAAAATCCGTGGTGTGCGTGGAACGCGACCGTGTGGGGGGCACCTGTCTGAACTGGGGATGCATCCCCACCAAGGCGCTTCTGAAAATGCGGAGGCTTACCTGACCGTGACGGCCCGGGCCAAGGAATTCGGCATGACGGTGGAAGGCGTCAGCGTGGATTGGAGCGAGGTGATCGGCCGTTCCCGCAAGGTCAGCGACCGCCTGGCCGGCGGCGTGGGTTTCCTGTTTAAGAAAAACAAGGTGGACTCCGTCACGGGGAAGCCTCCATCACCGCCCCCGGCAAGGTGGAAGTGAAGGCCGCCGACGGAACGACGAGCGTTCTGGAAGGAAAAACATCCTGATCAGCACCGGCTGCGTCACCCGCACGGTGCCCAGCCTGCCCTCAACGGCGCCACCATCATCGGCTCCAGGGAAGCCATGGTGCTGGAAAAGCGGCCTGAAAGCATGATCATCATCGGTTCCGGCGCCATTGGCACGGAATTCGCCTACATTTACAACTCCTTCGGCACCAAGGTAACGCTCATTGAAGCGCTCCCGCGCATGCTTCCCAATGAAGACGACGATTCCTGCCAGACGCTGGAACGCGCGTTCAAGAAGCAGGGCATCAAGGTCATGACGGGAGCCTCCGTGGAATCCGTCACGGAAACCTGCGACGGCAAGGTCAAGGCCAACGTGAAAAACAGCAAGGGACAGGAAGAGGAAATCACGGCGGACGTCTGCCTAGTGGCCATCGGCGTGAAGCCGGTCGTTCCCGCCGCTCCCGGCCTGGAGCTGACGGAAAAGGGATTCAGCAAGGTGAATGACCGCTACGCCACATCCATTCCCGGCGTTTACGCGGCGGGCGACGTGATCGGCGGCGTGCTGCTGGCGCATACGGCCACCTTTGAAGCCGTGCAGGCCGTGGAAGGCATGTTTAATCCGGACTACCAGCCCAGGCAGGTCGGCTTCTTCCCAAGCTGCACGTACTGCTACCCGCAGGTGGCTTCCGTAGGCAAAACGGAACGCGCCCTCAAGGAAGCGGGCGTGGAATAGGAGAAACGGACGGCTTTGTGAAAACTCTGTACGGCGCCAAACACGGAGAACTGCTGGGCGCCCACATCGTGGGGCCGGAAGCCACGGAACTCATTGCCACGCTGGGCGTCGGCATTCAGGCGGAACTGACGGACGAGGACATCCACGCCACCATCTTTGCCCATCCCACGCTGTCGGAGGCCATCCATGAATCCATGCTGGCTTCCGAGGGAATCGCCATCCACATGTAACGGTTTTCGGGAAGAGCCCCGGAACGGGGCTCTTTTTCTCCGTTAAAAAGATGAACGGTAACCTGCGCTGGAAACAAAGGCTTCAAAACCTGAATAAGGCTTTTTTCCCGGTTGCGCCATGCTTGCGCGTTGCCGGAATACAATGAATTGGAAATGGCCGGACTGGTGCAGACTTATGAATTTACGTTTGAGCTGTGCTGGAAAACGTTGAAAGATAAACTGGTCTATGACGGCTACAGCGTTAATAGCCCCCGCGAAGCCATCAGGCGCAATTTGTTTGTACATACTTATGATGATTCCAGCGCGGAAGAGGCGGTTTCCCTGATTAAGGGGAAAATTGCTTTCCCATGCTGGCCCCATGTGTGGAAAATCTGAACATGATGGCGGAGAAAGAGGACTGAACGATGGCCTGACGGCCAAGGTGCGCTCAGGCATCCGGGAAATTCTTTCACAGACTCCGCAGATTAGGAAAGCCGTTTTATTCGGTTCCCGAGCCCTGGGCACGTGGAGGCCTGCGTCCGATATTGATCTTGCCCTGGAGGGCGAGGAGCTGGATTTGTCCGTCCTTTTGACTCTCCAAGCGCGTTTCACGGAGTTGAACCTGCCTGTGGAGGTGGACTTGATTATTCGTAACAGAATCACCAATCCTGATTTGGAACATCATATCCATGCTTATGGTAAGGAGTGGTTTTCCCGTTCCATGGAATGAAGGGATTTTGATCCCGGAGAACCCCTGTAAAACAGGAAAGACATTCAGTCTTTCCTCTTTAGTATTTAGTCTTTTTCTCCCCGGTCCTCATAGCTCAAACACCGGATTCTCCACGGCGTTTTTCACCGCAATAAGGAACTGCACGGCCTGCTTGCCGTCCACCAGGCGGTGGTCATAGGAAAGGGCCAGGTACATCATGGGCCGGGCGACGATCTGGCCGTCCCGGACCATGGGGCGTTCCTGAATGGCATGCATGCCCAGAATGCCGCTCTGGGGCGGGTTCAGAATGGGGGTGGAGAGCAGGGAACCGTAGGTTCCCCCGTTGGAGATAGTGAAGCAGCCCCTTGCAGGTCCTGCATGGACAAGCTTCCGCCGCGCACTTTTTTCCGTCAGGGCGGCGAGTTCCAGTTCCAGCTCCGGGAGCGTTTTCCGGTCGCAGTCCCGCAGCACGGGGACCACGAGGCCCTTGTCCGTGCCGATGGCTACGGAAATATCGTAATACGCCTTGATGAAGAAGCTCATGAAACCGAGCTTGGTGCCGTACCGTTCCCGGTACGCCGCATTGAATTGTTTGCGGAGCTCCATCACGGCGGACATGTCGCACTCGTTAAAAGTGGTGAGGATGGCCGCCTGATGCTGGGCCTCCACCAGCCGGGCCGCGATGGTGCGGCGCAGGGGGCTCATGGGTTTCCTGATGAAACGCGGGGCGGTTTCCTTGTCAGACTTCCCGTTTTTCCCGGCGGGAGGCTGTTCCGGGGCGGACGTTTCCTTTTCCGGCTTTTGTTCCGGGGATTCGGCCGCAGGAGGAGGGGGGGTGGAAGCGGGTTCCTCCCGTGTTCCCGGCGCTGTGGTTTTCTCCGGTTCCGGCGGTACGGGAGCCTCTTCCTTTTCCGGTGCGGCTGCGGTTCCGTCAGCGGAAGAAATGCGGCCCAGAGCCGCGCCGATGGGGGCTTCCACTCCTTCCGGGACGAGGATTTCCAGCACGCCGCTTTCGTCCGCCTCCAGGTCCGTGGAAACCTTGTCCGTTTCCAGCGTCACCAGGGTGTCGCCTTTGGCTACCGGGTCGCCGGCATTCTTGTGCCACGCGGCTACGGTGGCGGTGGTGATGGATTCTCCGAAGTTGGGGATCAGGATGTCGCTCATGGGAGGAAGATGGGTTCAGGATTGCGCCCGCGGCCCGAAGGCGGTGGCGATGAGTCTTTTTTGCGCGGCGGCGTGCAGGGCCTTGGCGCCCTCCGCAGGGCAGGCCATGGGCGGCCGCCCCGCATAGCGGAAGGAGGTGGCGAAGAGGCGCCCCAGCCTGTTCCGCAGGTGGCCCCAGGCCCCCATGTTGGAGGGTTCCTCCTGGCACCAGACGAAGTCGCGCGCCTTCTGGTAGGGGGCCAGCAGGTAGGTGAGCTGTTCCTGGGCCAGCGGGTAGATTTGTTCCAGGCGGATAATGATTGTGTCTGAAATATTCCGTTCCTTCCGGTAGGCGGCCAGGTCATAGTAAACTTTCCCGGTGCAGAAGACGGCGCGCGTTACCTGGTCCGGCGCGGGAGCGTCCGGGTCCGGCAGCACTTCGTGGAAGCGGGAGGGAGCCAGGAATTCCCGGTGCGGGGAGACGGCCTCCGGACGGGAGAGCAGGCTTTTGGGCGTGAAGACGATCAGCGGCTTGTGCACGTTCTGGTGCACCTGGCGGCGCAGGGCGTGGAAGTATTGGGCCGGGGTGGTGGGGTTGATGACCTGCATGTTGTCGTCCGCGCAGAGCTGGAGATAGCGTTCCATGCGGGCGCTGGAGTGTTCCGAGCCCGCCCCTTCATAGCCGTGGGGCAGCAGCAGCACAATGCGGTTTTTCTGGTGCCATTTGGCCTCCGCGGCCGCAATGAACTGGTCCACGATGACCTGCGCTCCGTTGGCGAAGTCCCCGAACTGGGCCTCCCACATGACCAGCGCGTCCGGGCTTTCCAGAGCATAGCCGTATTCAAAGCCCAGCACGGAGGCTTCCGACAGGGAGGAGTTGTAAATGCGGAAAGCGGTAGTGCCGTGGTTCAGCTTTTCCAGAGGAGTGTACAGGGAGCCGTCATTGAAGTCATGCAGGACGGCGTGCCGCTGGGAGAAGGTGCCGCGCTGGCAGTCCTGGCCGGACAGGCGCACGGTATGGTTTTCCGCGAGCAGGCTGCCCCAGGCCAGGGCTTCCGCCATGGCCCAGTCCAGCAGTCCGCCTTCCCGGAAGGCCTCCCGGCGGCGGGCCAGGAAGCGTTTTTCCAGCGTGGGGTGGGGCGTGAAGCCGTCCGGCAGTTCCGTAAGGATATCTCCGATGCGCTGGAACAGCTCCGGGCTGATTCCCGTCCGTACGCTGGTACGCGGGATGGGCGTTTCATCCGCATCCTGCGCGGTGGCGGGCAGGATGTAGTCCACGGGGTTTTCCTTCATTTGCAGGTAGGCCTGTTCCATGCCTTCCCAAAGGTCTTTCCGGATGTCCTGCTCCTGCTGTTCCGTCAATTCCCCGCGCTCCCTGAGCGCCGTTCCGTACAGGGCTGCGGCGGGGGGGCGCGCCTCAATCCGCTTGGTCTGCATGGGCGCGGTGAAGGCGGCCTGGTCCGTTTCATTGTGGCCCAGGCGGCGGTAGCAGTACATGTCCAGAATGATGTCCCGCCCGAACTTCTGGCGGAACTGGAGCGCGAATTCCGCCGCCCACACCAGGTCCTCCGGGCTTTCCCCGTTGATGTGCAGGATGGGGGACTGGAGCATCTGCGCCACGTCCGTGGCGTAGCGGGAGGAACGGGCCTCGTCCGGTCCGGTGGTGAAGCCGATCTGGTTGTTGATGATGAGGTGCACGGTGCCTCCCGTGCGGTAGCCTTTCAGCAGGGGAAAGATTGAGCACTTCCGCCACGAGCCCCTGTCCTGCGAAGGCGGCGTCCCCGTGGAGGACGAGCGGCAGCACATGCTTGCGTTCCGCGTCTTCCAGGTTGTGCTGCATGGCCCTGGCCCTGCCTTCCACCACGGGATACACGGCTTCCAGATGGCTGGGGTTGGAGGAGAGGCGGACGTGAAGGTCGCGGCCGTCCACATGGCGCGTGGTGGCGTAGCCGAGGTGGTATTTGACGTCGCT
>VOFI01001419.1_pt1 | contig 88001 bp, 99 predicted proteins | sample 5384131 | NCBI WGS metagenome assembly VOFI01 (sample SAMN12384728, study PRJNA508395) | human gut metagenome | isolation source: healthy gut H | host: Homo sapiens
ATAGATGATGGAGGGGATCTCCGCCTCGTTGGTGATGTCCAGCTTGCCGTCACCGATGATGTCGATGTCCGCCTGATAGAACTCCCGGAAGCGGCCCCGCTGGGCCCGCTCCGCCCCGGTACACCTTGCCGATCTGATACCGGCGGAAGGGGAAGGACAGGTCGCCGCCGTGGAGGGCCACATACTTGGCCAGCGGCACCGTCAGGTCGAAACGCAGGGCCAGATCGGCGTCGCCCTTCTGGAAGCGGTAAATTTGCTTCTCCGTCTCGCCGCCGCCCTTGGCCAGCAGCACCTCGCTCGCGTTTCCGACCACTGCAGACGGCGGGACATTGCTCTGGTGTATTCATTTGATAGTAGCCGTTTTCCGGCGATTTGTCAAGCGATGGGCCGGTTGCTGGCGGGATTGACGATCATACGCCAGTCCAGATCACCCCGGGCCAGACCCAGTACCAGCATTTCCGCCGTGGCAATGTTGCTGGCGAAGGGCACATTGTTCTGGTCGCACAGGCGGGAGATGTAACTGATCTCACCGGCCATCTTTTCGTTGCTGGGGTCGTTGAAAAACAGTACCAGATCGAATTCATTGTAGGCGATGCGGGCGCCGATCTGCTGGCTGCCGCCGTGGGCATAGGACAGGAAGCAGTGTACCTTCAGACCCGTGGCTTCCGCTACCATGTGTCCGGTGGTGTTGGTAGCGTACAGGTTATGCTGAGAGAGAATGCCGGCGTAGGCGGTACAGAACTGCACCATCAGGTCCTTCCGGTTGTCATGCGACATAATAGCAATATTCATCTGTCGATCTCCTTTCTGAGGTTCTTATCTGATCCGCAGCAGCGGCGCTTTACCGCCCTGCAGTCGAATTGCGATATTTCGGTATGCGCTGGCCGCTCCATTGTAAGAGCGCAGCAAAAGGGGAGTTCCTTGATTCAGGGACACAGGCAGCGCGTCATCCTCCGGTACCACGCCGATGAGAGGCAGACCTGCCTTGTCCATGGCATCATCAATGGTGGCGTGCATACTGTGCAGCAGCTTCTTCCGCACCCGGTTCACCACCAGATGCAGCCGGCCGGAGCTGAACTGCCGCAGTTCCATCACGGTATGCTGGGCGTCCCGCAGGGAAGAGGCGTCCTGCGTGGTCACTACCACGCAGCGGTCTGCACCGCAGACCGCCAGCCGGAACCCCAGCCCCAGTCCTGCCGGTGCGTCCAGCAGACAGAAGTCAAACTGCTGCCGGATCTTTTGCAGCATCCGCCGAAAGTCCTCCTCTGTCACAGCAGGCCCCCGCATTCGCACAGGCGCCGTCAGCAGATAGAGATTGGGAATACTGGGATGCGCCACCACAGCCGCTTCCAGCGGGCAGCGGTCCAGCGCCACATCGGAGAAATCCATCAGCGCCCGGTCCGTCAGACCCAAGGCCAGATCCAGATTTCGCAGTCCGATGTCGCAGTCCACGCACAGCACCCGCTTGCCGCTCTGGGCCAGCGCGGTGCCGACTCCGGCAGTCAGGGAGGTCTTACCGGTGCCGCCCTTGCCGGACACTACCGCGATACATTGTCCGCTCACGACACCACCTCACTTTCAAATGCCAGTATCCTTATTATAACGGATTCTTTTTGATTTTTGCAAATGGTCTGGGATATTTTTTTGGTGTTTCGGCAATTTTTTTTATAAAAATCACCCGATGGACCACCTCTGTGCCGGGGATCTGGTAGTCGGCCGTCCGCTCCACCTGTCCGCCTAAGGTCTTGATAGCCTTTTTGGCGGATTCCAGTTCCTCATCGGACTCCACGGACTTCATGGACAGGAAGTATCCGCCCGCCTTCACCAGTGGCAGGCACAACTCACACAATACGCTGAGATTCGCCACGGCCCGGGACACGGCGAAGTCAAAGCTCTGCCGGTGCTCTGCCGCAAATTCCTCCGCCCGGGCGTGAACGCACTGCACGTTCTGCAATCCCAGCTCGTCGCAGACCTCCTGTAAGAAGGTGATCCGCTTGCCCAAGGAGTCCAGCAGCGTCATGCGGATGGACGGCTCCAAAATTTTCAGAGGCATACCGGGAAAACCCGCACCGGTGCCTACATCCACCACGGTTTTGTCCTTGAGGTCCGCCAGCGTCAGCAGCGCGGCGCTGTCCAAAAAGTGGAGGGAAGCCACATCCTCCGGGTCCGTGATGGCGGTGAGATTCATCACCTTTTTTTTTCCAGCAGCAGCTCTCCGAACCGCAGCAGGGAGGGGGGCGGCGTCATCCCCCAGTCCCAATTCCACCAGACCTTTTCGCAGATGTGCTTCCATCATTTCTTCTCTTTCAGCAGATCCCGGATCTCCGTCAGCAGTTTTTCTTCATTGGAGGGCTCCGGCGGGGCGGGCTTTTCGGCAGGGGTCTCCTGCTTTTTCAGCTTGTCATGGAAGCCGTTGATGGCCTTGAGCATCAGAAACACCGCGAAGGCGATAATCAGGAAATCTAAAATGGTCGCTAAAAACGCGCCGTATCGGATGGCAATTTCCGTCGAGGCATCAATGACGCCATCGGCGCCGGTAACAGCGGCCTTCAGCACGATCTTCCAGTTGGAAAAATCAACGCCGCCGGTGAGTACGGAGATTAGGGGCATGATGACGTCATTCACAAGGGAAGTGGAGATCTTACCGAACGCACCGCCGATGATGACGCCGACGGCCATATCCATCACGTTGCCTCGGTCGATAAAGGTTTTGAACTCTCCCATGAAGCTTTTTTTCTTTTCGGGTGCGGACATGGGAAGAACCTCCTTTTGGTCGAAAAATCTTGAAAGCTGAAACCGTTGCGCCGCAAGGGTTTCAGAACACAGACCGGAATGGAGACGTTTTCAGGACCTAAAATGATACACCACCTGGCCTCCGCGGTCTGCTATGGGCTGTATCGGCCTACTACGAATTGTATTATTCTATTCAAATAATACAATTCGTAGCTTTTGGCCGATTTCTTGTTTTTACAGGGCTGTGAGAAGAATTTACTTCTTGGTCGGAACCAGAACCTTGGTGCCGCCCATGTAGGGCCACAGGACCTCGGGAATCTTCACGGTGCCGTCCGCCTGAAGGTTGTTCTCCAGGAAGGCGATCAGCATCCGGGGAGGAGCCACGCAGGTGTTGTTCAGGGTGTGGCACAGCTGCATCTTGCCGTTTTCGTCCTTGTAGCGGATGCGCAGACGGCGGGCCTGGGCGTCGCCCAGATTGGAGCAGGAGCACACCTCGAAGTACTTCTGCTGCGGGGAGACCAGGCCTCGATGTCGCAGGACTTGCACTTCAGGTCCGCCAGATCGCCGGAGCAGCACTCCAGCTGCCGCACGGGGATGTCCATGGAACGGAACAGCTCCACAGAGAAGTTCCACAGCTTCTCGTACCACGCCTTGGAGTCCTCCGGCTTGCAGACCACGATCATCTCCTGCTTCTCGAACTGGTGGATGCGGTAGATGCCTCGCTCCTCGATGCCGTGAGCGCCCTTCTCCTTGCGGAAGCAGGGGGAGTAGGAGGTCAGCGTCTGGGGCAGGCTCTCCGTCGGATGATTTGGTCGATGAACTTGCCGATCATGGAGTGCTCACTGGTACCGATCAGGTACAGGTCCTCGCCCTCGATCTTATACATCATGGCGTCCATGTCCGTCTGGCTCATAACGCCCTCCACCACGCTGCCGTGGATCATGAAGGGGGGGATGCAGTAGGTGAAACCCTTGTTGATCATGAAGTCCCGGCCATAAGCCAGCACAGCCTCGTGGAGACGGGCGATGTCACCCATGAGGTAGTAAAAGCCGGAGCCGAGACACGGCCCGCAGCGTCCAGATCGATGCCGTCGAAGCTCTCCATGATGTCCGTGTGATAGGGGATGGGATATCGAAGTCAGGCACCTTGGCCTCGCCGAAGCGCTGGACCTCTACGTTGGCGGAATCGTCCGGGCCGATGGGCACGGAGGGGTCAATGATCTGGGGGATCTGGAGCATGATGTGGTGGACCTTCTCGTCCAGCTCAGCTTCCAGCTTTTCCAGAGCGGCCAGCCGCTCAGCCTCATCGGTGACCTGCTTCTTCACAGCCTCGGCCTCAGCCAGCTTGCTGGGGTCCTTCTTGGCCTGACCCATCAGCATACCGACCTGCTTGCTCAGGCGGTTGCGGTCGGAACGGAGCTGGTCTGCCTCCTGAATGTTGGCCCGGCGCTGGCTGTCCAGCTCGATGACCTCATCCACCAGGGGCAGCTTCTCGTCCTGGAACTTCTTCTTGATGTTTTCCTTCACAATGTCGGGATTTTCCCGGATAAACTTAATGTCGAGCATAGTTCATTCTCCTTGATCGATTTGATCGAAATAATTGTAATGATAATGTTTACTTGTTCAAGATCGCTTCTTTTAATTCCTGATACCGCTGGGCCGGAGGCGTTACGCCTTCCGTATTGGTGCTGGGCAGAAGCTCGTCCAGATGCTGGTCGCTGATCTCCTGAAGGGTCAGGAGGCAGCCGTCCAGATTTCCGGTGAGATACTCCTGCTGAAGATTGTAGAGGGCCATCAGCGCCTGAGACGTTTTCTCCAGATCGGAGATGCTGTCGGAAATGACCTTCAACTCCTCCTTGGCCTCATCCCGTTCTGCTTCTGTTTCATCCAGCCGCTTCTGCAGCTCGATGATCTGCTCCTGTGTTGCCTGGATCTCCTGAATGGCGGAGACGGAATTCTGCAATTGTCCCAGTGCCTCCGTGTTGCTCCGCTGATGGGACAGCATGGAGAGAAACATCAGCAGAAATGCCGCCAGGAACAGGATCAGAATATAGATGATAACGGGCTTCTTGCCGGTTTCCGGCGTTTCTGAGGATGCGGGCGTCACCTCGCCTCCGTCAGCTCGTTTTTCAAATTTCATACCTGAGGTCCTTTCTTTAATTGTGAGACCTTGATGACAGCCAAAGCATCCTTTCTTCTCAGCGGAAAGCCGTTTGACCAGAGCCTCTGTCTGCCGGACGGAAAGTCCGCCGCTGACAATGGCAAAGGTACAGGCCGCGTTTTCTCCTCTGCAGGGGGGTCATCAGCCGGGGAACCAAAGCCCGGGCGTGACCAGCGGACCTTTGCCTCCTGGACCAGTTTTCGCCATCGGGGCGTCAGCTCCCAGCAGCCGTTGTTTTCTCTTGGTCACGGCGCCGTGCTGCACATGGAGGCCTCAGCCCCGCGGCAGCTGCGGTCATAGGAGGTGATGGGCTTTCCGTGGCTGGGCGCCTCAGAGAGCCGGACGTTCCGGGGGATCACTGTGGCGTAGACCTTGCCGGGGAAGTAGTGCTTGACCTCTTCCGCCACCTGCATGGCCAGATTGGTGCGCCCGTCGAACATGGTCAGCAGAACGCCTTCCAGCGCCAGCTTCGGGTTCAAAGAGCGCCGCACAATGCGAACCGTGTTCATCAGGTCGCTGAGACCTTCCAGAGCGAAATACTCGCCCTGAACCGGAACCAAAATGCTGTCAGCAGCACAGAGGGCGTTCAGCGTCAAAAGCTCCAAAGACGGCGGGCAGTCAATGAAAATGAAGTCATATTCCGCCGCCAGCTGGTCCAGCGCGTCCTTCAGAAGAAATTCGCGGCGGTCCATGCCGATGAGCTCAATGCCAGCGCCGGCCAGTGCCTTGTTGGGGGAGCACGTCTCCGTATCGGGTGTGCACCACCGCGTCTGCGGCGGGCACGTCGGAGACCAGTACCTCGTAAATGCCTTTGGAAACGGTTTTGTCCACGCCCATGCCGGAAGTGGAATTGGCCTGTGGGTCAAAGTCGCAAAGCAAGACGCGCTTGCCCTGCTCCGCCAGTGCTGCCGCCAGATTGACACAGGTGGTGGTTTTGCCCACGCCGCCTTTTTGGTTTACGATGGAAATGATTTTTGCCACAGGCCACCTGCTTTCCGGGCCACAGCCCTGTTTGATGCACGGCATAAGTGCCGTGGAGCATTGCGGTGCAATGACTCAGCAAATAGTATTATAACAAGGAGCCTGCGGTGTTTCAAGGCGTTCCTGTAAAAAAATGCGGTTTTGCAGTATTTTTTATAAAAACAATTTTTAGAAAACTCAGATTCTACTGGTTTCACGTGAAACATTTTGTTGGCGGCGGCTGTAAAGGAAACTCCGCTGACAAAAGTCAGCGGAGTTGTTTCACGTGAAACATGAAGCGGAAGCGAGAGCGCTTCACGGCAGATCGGTTTGCAGCAGCAATCCGCTGCGGGGCGGCAATGTCAAGGGAATTGCATTGTCAGTTGGGATGAAGCGCTGACTGGTAAGCAGATCCCGGGCAGGCGGAGCAGACCAGGGCAGCGATAAGGCCTGAGACACATCAGCGGCATTGACCACGGTGGTCAGAAGCTGACCATCCAGCTCCCGTGCAAAGATCAACAGGGGACCGGAGGTCCAGATCCAATGCAGAACGCCAGCTTGCAATGCCGGAAAGGAGCGCCGGAACCGGGCCAGCTCCGCAAAGTGCGCTTTGAGATCAGTATCTTCCTGTGCCCAAGGATAGCCGGCCCGGTTAAAGGGATCTTCCCAACCCTCCATAGCAGCTTCATCTCCGTAATAGACGGTGGGCGCACCGGGGAAGGTAAAGAGGATCAGTGCCGCCAGCCGCAGCCGCTCCAGGCCAATCTGGCGCTGGGCGGGGGAGAGGCGGTGCGCTGCCCGATCTGCCTTGCTGTCCGGTACGTTGTCTGCGCCTAAAACAGTAAGGATGCGAGGGGTATCGTGGGTGCCAAGAAAGTTCATCAGGGAGAGGAATGCCTCCGGCGGGTAGTTTTCCCGGAGGGCTTCCAGTGTTTCCCGGAAATCGTCAGCGTCTCCACCCCGCAGGTAGGCGATGAGCGCCGTGCGGAAGGGGTAGTTCATTACGCCGTGCAGCTCGTGGCCAAGCAGATAGCGCCGCCGCTGGGAGTAGGCCACCTTGGTGGTGGCGTCCTCCCAGACCTCGCCCAAAAGGAAGCTGTCCGGGGCGGTTTCCTCCATAGCGGTACGAATTTCGGCAATAAAGTCATCCGGCAGCTCATCGGCTACGTCCAGCCGCCAACCGGAGGCCCCGGCCCGGAGCCAGTGACGCACCACGGAGTCCTGTCCCCGGATGATGAAGTCCCGGTAGTCCGGCTCGTTCTCCTGAACAGCAGGCAGCGTCATGATCCCCCACCAGGCGTCATAATCCGTAGGCCAGGGATGGAAGGAAAACCAGTTGAAATAAGGGGAATCGGTGCTTTGGGCCGCGCCTGCGCCGGGATAGAAGCCGTCGGCGTTGAAGTAGCGGCTCTGGGAGCCGGTGTGGTTGAACACGCCATCCAAAATCACCCGGATGCCTCGCTCCTTGGCCTCCCGGCAAAGGCGGCGAAAGTCCTCCTCAGTACCCAGCATGGGGTCGATGTGAAGGTAGTCGGCTGTGTTGTAGCGGTGGTTGGAGGCGGATTCAAAAATAGGATTCAGGTACAGCACGGTGACGCCCAGAGCGGCCAGATCATCCAGCTTGGCGGTGATACCATTGAGAGAGCCGCCGAAAAAGTCCCGGTTTCGTACCTCGCCGTCTGGGTCCGGCGCCCAAACGGGCTGGTCGTTCCAATTCTCATGGACCCAACGGTTTCCCACCAGACCGGTGGGGTCCGGGAGGGAAAGACGGCAGAAGCGGTCCGGGAAGATCTGATAGACCACACCGCCGCCAAACCACAGAGGGGTGGCCGTTTTCTCGTAGACGGTGAGCTGCCAGCTTTGGATCTCCCCGGTCTCCTGCCAGCCGGATTGATCCAACAGGGCCGTGGAGCCATCGGAGCGGATCAGGCGGAAATGATACCAGAGCAACTCCGGTTCTGAGGGGGCGGTGAGGACGCCGGTGAAGCGGGTACGCTCACCGTCCACAGCCTCTGGCAGAAGCTCCATCTGGATCTCTTCACCGGAAAATTCCCGCCGTGCCACAAGGACACAGCGGGAATAGCCCTCCGCGTACAGCGGACGGACATGAAATGTAACACGGCCGCCGCAGGGGGCGGCACCATAGGGGGATTTGCAGAATTCGCTGCGGGAATCGAATACAAAGGGGTCACGCATGGAAAACCCTCCCAAATCAAGGAATGAGCTCGTTGTCAGAGAGAATGGAGCCGGTGGACTCCCGGCTGAAGTAGGAATTGAGAATGGTCACGGCGGTGGAGGCCAGCGCCGCGCCGGCATCGCCCTTTTCCAGCACGAGGGCAATGGCGATCTCCGGGTCATCGTAGGGGGCGAAGGCCACGAACACGCCGTTATTTTTCAGGCCGCCACCCAACTGGGCCGTGCCGGTCTTGGCACCGGCGGAAACGATGCAGTCCTTGAAGTAGGAATAGACCATGCCGCCGGGCTGGGTGTAGCCGTACATTCCCTTTTTCACGGCCTGAAGCGTAGAATCGCTGATGTTCAGGGTATTGAGCGGCGTGGTATCACCGGTGGCGATGATCTCGGAATTGTCATAGGACTTTACGCTCTTGAGCAGATGCGCGGGGCAGTGCTGTCCGCCGGAGACCAGCGTGGCGATGTAATTGGCCAACTGCAAGGGGGTGTAAAGCTGATCTGCCTGACCGTAGGCCGCCCAAAGGAGCCTGATTGCTGCCGCCCTCGTTGGTGGCCTGACGGCCGGTTTTCTCGCCGATCTCAATGCCGGTAGGCTCACCGAGACCCAAGGCGGAGTAGTATTCGTTCAGGGTGTCCAGCCCCATGCGGTAGCCCATTTCGGCGAAGTAATAGTTGCAGGAATTGGTGATGGCGGTGGTGGCGTTGACCTTGCCGTGGCCGCTGTGCTTCCAGCACCAGGTACCGCCGTTCCATGTGGTGCTGGGGTACTTCCAGTAGCCGGTATCGAACAGAGTTTCCGAGGGGGTAGTGGCGCCGGATTCCAGTGCGGCCACAGCAGTGGCGGGCTTCAGGGTGGAGCCGGGGGCGTAGGCGCTGGAGGCGGCGCGGTTGAGCATGGGGGTGGCGGGGTCCGAGGAAAGCTCGGCATAGTCCTGCCGCCATGTGGAAAGGTCAAAGGTGGGGTAGGAGGCCAGTGCCAGAATTTCGCCTGTACCGACTTTGACCACAGCGGCGGCGGCACCCCGGCTGTCCAGATGGTCTTTTTGGTTCAACTGGGCTACTTTAGCGGCCAAAGTGTCCTCCACCGCCTGCTGGAGCTTGAGATCCACCGTCAGCTCCACGGTATAGCCGGAGCGGGGCTCTACACTATAATATTCACCGGTGATCTTTCCGTCGCTGTTGACAGAGATCATCCGCTTGCCGTCCGTACCCCGGAGGTAGTCCTCAAAGGCGGCTTCTGCACCAGAGAGGCCGATGGTGTCATCCATTAGATAGCCCCGATCTTCCCATTCATCGGTATAGTCGGGGATACGGCCCACGGTGCCTAAAATATGGGTGGCGTAGGTGGTGGCGTACTGCCGGGCGGAGGAGCGGATGATCTTGGCCCCCTGAAACTGGCCGTCGCTGATGAGGGAGCAGAAGGCTACATCCACGTTCTGCGCCAGAACGTAGGCGTTGTTGTTGGCACCCAGCTTCCGCAGCTTCAATTCGTACCGGACACCCAAGATCAAGCGGGCGTCGCTGTCGGAATAATCGTCGGAGAGCTTCATATCCTCCCGCATCCAGTCGAAGAGCTTGGCGGGTGTGACGCCGGCGTTCAGCAGGAGGGAATTGGTCAGCGCGGCGCTGTTGGTCTGCTTCAAAAGCTCTGTGTCCTTGGCGGTGGCCGGGTCCAGAGCAGTTTCACCCTCCTTGGGGGGCTTCAGCAGCTCCGGGTGCTGGCGGACATAGGCGGCCAGCAGCTCCCGGGTGGGCTTCAGGTCCCGAAGGTAGGAGAAAAAGCGGCTCTTCTGCGTGTCGGTAAGGGTATCTACGGTGAAATGGGCCGCGCCGTCCAGGGAGAGGGGGAGGTTATCCTCCCAAGCGACCCCTTGATCCCGGCAGAGGGTGACCAGACGGAGGATGGCGTCATTCTGGTTTTCACCGGGCTTCAAAAAAGAGAGGCGTCAAAGGTCAGGCTGTAAGTGGATTGGTTGGTCACAAGGGTCCGGCCGGAGCGGTCAGTGATGATGCCCCGGGAGGCCTCCACATTTTCCATGCGGGTGATGGTCTGAATGGATTTGGCCAGATATTCCTCGTGGTGAACAACCTGGGTATTGAAAAGGACCACCAGATAAATGGCCAGCACTGCCAGCGCCATGGCAGCCATGACGCGGAATCTGGTGAGTTGGGAGGGGCGTTGGTTCATGATTACCTCCGTGGAAAGTCCTTAATCGTCAACATGAACGCGGAGATAGACCCGGCGGAACAGCCAGGTCATAGGCAGGCTCCACAGCAGGGAGACGCACAGCTCCCGCAGGGTCACGGACATGGCCGCACCCCATGCGGGATGACCCTGAGCCCAAAGGACAATGCAGTGGAAGATGCCTGTCAGCAGATAGGCGGGCAGAGCCGCGGCGGCAGAGCAGAGATACCCGGCTGGGATCAGACTCTGGGACAGCAGTCCGGCGGCGAGGCCCACAAGGGGGAGAATCAAGGTGTAAAAGCAGGGAATGGAGGAGGGGAGCAGCAGGTCGCAGAAAACGCCACAGGCAAGGGCGTAGACCGTGCCGGCGGCGGGGCCCTCAAAGGTGGCGGGGAGGGCGGCAATCAGGGGATAGAGAAAGGGAATGACGCCCCAGATGGTTACACGCTGGAGAAAGGCGGCCTGAACAACGGCCCAGACCAGCCCGGCCAAAGTGTACAGAGTCCATTTAAAAATCGTGGCGCTGCGGGCCAGCAAGGGGAATCCCTCCCTTCTGTAATGGTGAATGAACGGTAAGCGGTCAGCTTACGATCTCAAAGGATTTGATGATGCACACCTCCGTGAGACCGTTCAGGTCGGCGGCGGGGGTGAGGATGGCGTAGTTGGAGGTGTCGGAATCGTCAGCCCGAAGCTCGGAGACAGAGCCGATGACCAGATCCGGGGGCAGATAGCCGCCCAGACCGGAGGTAACTACCAGGTCGCCCTCCAACAGCTGGCAGGAGGCGGGGAGGGAATCCAGCTTCAGCTTGCCGTCACCCATCAGGGCGAAATCGCCGCCGGCAATGCCGATGTCCTTGGTCCGGTAGACACGGGCGCCCAAGGAGGTGTCAGTGTCGATCACGGTCAAAACCGTGGACCAGTCGTAGCCCGCTTTGCTGATGCGGCCCACCAGGTTGCCGTTTCCGTCGATGACGCAGTCGCCCACCTCCACGCCGTGGACGGCACCCTTGTTCAGCGTCAGGGAGGCGGTCCAGTTGGTGACACCCCGCTCCGTGACGGTGGCGGTCTCGAAGTCGCTGAGGTCCCGGCGCTGCTGACGCAGGTCCAGCAGGTCCCGGAGAAATACATTTTCCTGACTGGCGGCCTCGCCTTGACGGACGGTGGCCTCCATTTCCGCGATCTGCTTTTTCAGGGCCTCATTTTCCGCTTTCAGGGCGGTGACGTCCTCATAGTAATTCTGCTTGTCGGTGAACCAGCCGGATACGGAGGTGCAGACTGCCCGAAAAGGACTGGTAATGGTGTTGGCCAGATCCACCAGCGGGGAGGCGTTGGTGCTGAAATAGGACAGCAGAGCCAGCGCCACGGCGATCACCGCCCCGGCGAAGAGGATCCATAATCCGTGATTCTTCAGAAAATCCTTCAAGGAAGTTCTCCTTCTAAAAAGTTAAAACGCAATCGATTACAATAGCTTAATGCCAAACTGAGCCAGCATCCGGCTCAGACGCAGGACAGGCAGGCCCATGACATTGAAGAAGTCGCCCTCCAGACGCTCCACCAGCAACGCGCCCTTGCCCTGAACACCGTAGGACCCGGCTTTGTCCATAGGCTCGCCGGTGGCAATGTAGGCCCGCAGCTCGGATTCCTCAGCGGGGCGGAACACCACGCCGGTGGCTTCGCTCTCCGTCAGTACGCGGTCTCCCTGACGGACGGTGACGCCGGTGCAGACAGTGTGGCGGCGGCCCTGCAGCGCGGTGAGCATCCGAAGCGCGTCGGCCTCATCCAGAGGCTTGCCCAGACGCTGGTCATCCAGAAACACCATGGTGTCGGCGGTGATGACGATCTCCTCCGGGGTGCAGAGCTTGGCGGCGGCATCCGCCTTTTCCCGGGAGATGTATTCCACGATCTGCGCCGGGGTGAGACCCGCCGGGTAGTGCTCGTCCGTCTGGGGCACCCGGATGTCAAAATCCGTGATGCCGATGCGGTTCAATAATTCCTGCCGCCGGGGAGACCCGGAGGCCAAAACGATGCGAGACATGGCGATCCTCCTTACTTGCCGGTGGAGCCGAAGCCGCCCCGGTCGGGACCGGTGAGGTGCTCCACACGGGTAAAGACGAGAGGGGGCTGGTTCTTCATAATGCGGAACTGGGAAATGCGGGTGTTCTTGTCGATGTGGACATCCCGTGTGGCGTACATGGGAACGCGCCACTGGTCATTGTCTCCCCGGTAGGTGTAGTCCACCACACCCATGGAGTTGGCTTGCAGCAGACCGTAGTTCTTAAAGGTGGAGCTGCGGGGCACCACATGGGCCTCATAGCCCTCCGGCAGCTCGATGGCGACGCCCAAGGGGATCAGGCGGAATTCTCCGGCCTTCATGTCCACATCCTCGGCGGCGTGGAGGTCGATCCAGTCGGATTTGCCTGCCACATAGCATAGCTCATCGATGCCGTCCACAAAATATTTTACCTTGATCTCTTCCATGTAAAACTCCAAAATTAAAAACAAATTGTATTATATGGCTTCTATTATACAAATAGAACTGAAAATCGCCTGAAAAAGCGGGGGATTCCCGGTGAGATTCTGCCGTCGGGTCAATCCACACCGCGGTAGTAGAGTCCCCGGGTGAAGGGGCCGGAGGCGGGGGCACCGGTCTGGTAGGCCCGGAAAATGTCCGCACATTCCGCAGGTGCTTCCGTGGTGAACCGCAGGCGGGCATAGGTCAGACCGCAGCGCTTCCACTCGGGCTTGTCCGCCAGCCACACCGGCGCACTGTTCTGGATCTCCGTCCGGTGGCCGTAGGCCGGGAGCAGCGGGAACTTTGCCCCGGTGCGGTCCTGAAGATCGTTTGGCTTGCGGCAGGGAGCCTGCTGGGGGACGGCGTCACCCGCTTCGGACAGGTGACAGCCGGTTTCATTCTGCACCAGACAGTTTTCCGTGATCATCAGGGGCAGTCGGCCGTAGACGATGGCCTCTGCTGGGATCAGCTTTTGGATGTCCCGCATCTGTGGGAACCGCAGCTCGAAGGACAGGCAGGCGGAGGAGAGCTCCTTGCGCCGGAGATAGTCCAGAGAGCGGCTGTTGAACACGTTGAGGCCGAAGTCACCGCGGATAGTCAGTCCGGCGTCCCGCAAAAGGGGCAGATGGCCGATATTCCCAGCCAGAGCGGAGGTGACACCCAGTTTTTTAGCGTGGGCCAGCCACCCGCGGAGTTGAGGTTCATTTCGGTCCCGCCAGACACGGGGAAGAATGGCGCACCACTCCCCGGCAAAGTCCGGCAGCGCGTCCCGCTCCGCCAGCAGCTCCAAGGGGAGGTCGATGTGGGCGGGGGACAGGGGCAGCAGCGCTTCCGCCTGCGCCCAGGTTGTGACGGAAACGGTCAGGGCCGGGGTATCGGCGGTGCAGTCCAGATTCGGCAGGGGGGAGAAGTCCTGTTCCCGGCGGACCGGAACGGCACAACGGGCGTTCTCCAAGGCGGCCAGCGCATCCCGGCGCAGGGCGTTTACCGCCCCGGCGGAGAGGAACAGGCCGTCTGCTACATCGGCGGAGCCATCCGTGCAGTGGAAGGCGGTGCCGCCTGTCTTTTGCAGACGGGATTCCAGATCGGTAGCCGTCAGTGCCTTGTTCTGAGCCGGCTCCGGGATGGGGCCTTCGGCGGCGGCCACATGGCCGTCATCGTCCCAAACTGTCAGGGAAACCGGCTGTCCGGCCTGACAGGAGCAGGAGAAATGGATGGGAACGGTGCGGGCGTCATCCTTTTCGTATTTGGCTCGGGCGGCGGCAAACAATTCCTTCGGCTCCGGGGTGTTTTCAGGGCGGGTGCCGAACATGGCGGGGCCGTGGCGACCCTGCCAGTAGTCCGCTGTAAAGCCGGAGCGGGAGAAGGCCAGCTCCAGATCCGCTTTTTCGGCGGCGGTGGGCTTCCGGCCCTCCCGGAGCAGACGGGCGTAAATGTCCGTGATGACCGCCACATATTCCGGGCGCTTCATGCGGCCTTCCAGTTTCAGGCAGCTGACATCCATTCGCTCCATATCGGAAATGCGGTCGGCAAGGCAGCTGTCCTTCAGACTGAGGGGATAGGTGTTTTTGGCGGGGCCGTTGAAGCCATAGGGCAGGCGGCAGGGCTGAGCGCAGGTGCCACGGTTGCCGCTGCGTCCGCCAATGAGGGCGCTCATTTCGCACTGGCCGGAGTAGCACATGCAGAGAGCACCATGGCCGAAGATCTCGATCTCGGCGGGACAGGCCTTGCAGATGGCGGCGGTGTCCTCCCGGGAGCACTCCCGGGCAATGACCACTCGCTCGCAGCCGTCCCCATAGACCTCGTTGGCGCCGCCGGCGGTAAAGACGCTCATCTGAGTGCTGGCGTGAAGGGGAGGTCCGGCAAGGCCTCCCCGCAGCAGGGCAAATAGGCCCCAGTCCTGCACCAGCACGGAGTCCACCCCAAGACGGCAGGCCGTCCGGGCGGCATCTAAGGCCAGAGGCAGCTCCCGGTCCGTCAGCAGGGTGTTCAGGGTCAGAAAGACCCGGACGCCCCGGAGATGGCAGTACCGGATGGCATCGGCGAATTCTTCGTCAGAAAAATTTTTGGCGCTCCGGCGGGCGTTGAAGCTCCCCCAACCCAGATAGACGGCGCCGCAGCCGCTCTGGACGGCGGCCCGGAGGGCTTCCGGAGACCCGGCGGGAGAGCAGTTCCAGAGCCATTACTTGCGGTTGTCCCAGACGCTGCTGAAGACGGAAAATCTCCCGTTTCAGCTCACTGACCTCAGCCTGGGCCTTGGAAGCCTCGTCCAGATAGCCTTTGATCTGGCTCCGAAGCTGCTCGGCGGCAGCCTGAGATTTGAACAGCTCATCCGTCAGGTTGACGGCAGTGAGCACGGCGGCGTCGGTGCGGCCCACCTTGGCATCGTTCATGACCTCAGTCATTTTGTCGCTGACACAGCTTCCTACCTTCTGCATGTAGGCGGAGGTTTCGTCCGCTACCAGGGTGTATTCCTCTCCACAGATGGTGATGACAACACGGTTTGCCATTTGCGCATCCTCCTTTTTTATATATGTCCTGCGTTGGGACGCAATACACAATATTACAGCATCCAGTATAGCACAAAGGCCGCAGGTGTTCCACAAAAATCGTGGGAAATCGAAAAAGTTTACAACTCGCTGACGGCCCTCTTGCCGTAGGGGAAGATTTCGTGTAGAATAAGGGCTGAATGAAAAGGAAAGAGGCTGTCGATAAAGTAGTAAATTCTCCGCGACGGTAAGGTAGGGCAGCCGTTAGCGGCTTTGCCGCTTTACGGATGCTGCATACCCCTTGCGGGTAAAGGGTGTGCGCGGGACTGCGCCCGCAGGCGCGTTTCGGAGCGCAACCGCCGCAAGGCGGCTCTTGGCGCGGAGATAACCCAAGAAGGGGAAACGGGCGATGCGCCGCCAGTAGAGATTTCCGCAACGGAAAGGAAAGGTGTGCGCGGGAAACCCAAGAAGGGTTTCCTGCGCCATTGAAATCAAATATTATCAGAACTTTTACAAGTTCTGATAATAAGGGCAACGGGAAGAAAAGATTTTTTCGACCCGTTGCGCCCCCGATTTCCGGGCGCAAAGCGCACGGAAACCGGCTGGGCCGACGGTGTATTCCTGCCCCACGCGGGGCGAAAAGACTTTTTCGACACGCTGAAGGAGGAGCGCGGATGGCGAGCATTTTGATCCACACGGCGGATGAGTCCGTCACGCTGACGGCCCAGACGGTAAAGCGTCTGCTGGACCGGGGCGACGGCGACGCGGCGCTCCTATATCTGGCGCTTCTGCGGCATCACGGAACGGTGCAGCCCCGGTCTTTGGCGGGAGAGCTGCGATGGGAAAAGAGCCGCATCGAGGCGGCGGAGCAAGCCCTGCGGGACCTGCGGCTGTTGGCGCCCGCAGCGGAGGAGATCCCGGAGCCTGCCGATGAAAAGCCCAGCTACCAGCGGGATGACATTGCCCGGCGGTTGGAGAGCAGCGAGGAATTCCGTCTGTTGACGGCGGAGGTGGAAAAAAAGCTGGGGAAGCGGCTCACCACGCCGGATGTGGGCGTTCTGCTGGGACTGAACGATTATCTGGGCCTGCCGGCGGACGTGATCTTCTTGCTGGTGAATCACTGCGTGGAGCGGGTCACCCGGAAGTACGGAGAGGGGCGGCGGCCGACCCTGCGGCAGATCGAGAAGGAGGGCTACGCCTGGGCCAGACGGGGCATCGACACCCAGAGGGCCGCAGTGGAGTACCTGAAAAAGTACGCGGAGCGTCAGGGGGCCATCCCGCCGTATATGCGGGCGCTGGGTCTGGGAGACCGGCTGCCGGTGGCATCGGAGGAGAAGTATCTGAACGCATGGCAGGAGATGGGCTTTCCGCCGGAGACAGTGGCTCTGGCCTATGACAAGACGGTGCTCAAGTGCCACGAGCTGAAATGGCCCTACTGCAACGGTATTTTAAAGCGTTGGCACGAGGCGGGCTTACATACCCCGGAGGAGATCGAACGGGCGGACAAGCCCCCGGCGAAGCAGCCGACACAGTCGGCGGGCGACGCTTGGAAATATGTGTAAGGAGGGAGCGGGGACATGGCATATGACGGACGGCTGCTGCGTCTGGCGCAGGAGCGGTATGAAGCGGATCGGAGCGTACGGGAAGCGGATCTGGCGGAGCAGCGGGAACAGCTCTATGCCCGCAGACCCCGGCTGCGGGAAATTCAGGATCAGCTGCGCCGCACGGCCAGCCGGGTGATGGCCGCCGCTCTGCGGCGGGGAGAGGACCCGCTGCCGGAGATCCAGCGCCTGCGGGAAGAAAACCTCAGCTTGCAGGCAGAACGGCAGATGCTGTTGGCGGAGCTGGGCCTGCCGGACAACGCGCTGGAGGATACGCCCCTCTGCCCCTTCTGCAATGACACGGGCTACCGGGGCGGTGAGATGTGCCGCTGCCTGAAAACCTACTATGTGGAGGAGCAGCGCAAGGAGCTTTCCAAGCTGCTGGATCTGGGCAGCCAGAGCTTTGACACCTTTGACACCGACTGGTATTCCGACCAGCGGGCACCGGGAAAAACCAAGTCTGCCCGGGAGCACATGGAGTGGGTGTATGACACCTGTGTGGAATATGCCCACAATTTTGGGAAAAAACCGGCCAACCTGCTGTTGTTCGGCCGTCCGGGGTTGGGAAAGACCCACCTGTCCGCCGCCATCGCCAGAGAGGTCAGCGGCAAGGGCTTCTCCGTGGTATATGACACGGCGGGACATATTTTTGAGCGGTTCGAGGCGCAGAAATTCGGCCGGGATGAGGCAGAGCGGGACGTGGAGCGGTGCATGAACTGCGATCTGCTGATCTTGGACGATCTGGGAACGGAGATGACCACCAGCTTCGTTCAGAGCGCCCTCTATCAGATCATCAATGGCCGCCTGCTGGAAAAGAAGTCCACCATCGTCAGCACCAACCTGATGCCGGAGGCCATCGCACAACGGTATTCCGGACAGATCGCCTCCCGGATCGAGGGAGAGTATCAGCTTCTGCCCTTTGTGGGCGAGGACATCCGGGTCTTAAAAAAGAAGCGGGGCCTGTAAGGCTGCTTCCGTATAAGCACGTATAAGCATAAGAATCCCCCGCCCATACTGATGTATGGGCGGGGGATTGCGGTTTTGATCTTAAAAACGGATGGAGATGCCTGCTTTGCAACGAACAAGCTGTGGGGCGCTTCCGTTACGGTTCCGCCGGGATCTCCGGTTCGACAGGAAGGTCAGGGGACGCGGCAGGTTCCGCAGGGACTGTTGGCTCCATAGGAACAGGGGTATCCGACGGAGTGTCCGGTGTGACGGCGGGGATCTCCGCTGTTCCGCTGCCGGGCTGGGCGGCGGGGGCCTGTAAGATCACCTTATTGCGGACCTTGTAGTTGCTGGACGCTTCAAAATGGCTGTCGATTACCTTGCCGTCCTTGTCATAAATGGTCTGATAAGAGTTGACCTTGTATCCGGTATAGGGTGTTACCTTCACCACATCCGGGGAGCCGGGAGCCATGGTGGGGTCCTCCTGATAGATGGTTTCCCAGGGGGTCTTCGAGAGGACCTCGTTGCTCATTTTTACATAGGTGCCGTCCACATTGGTGCCCAGGATCTGAACGGTGAGATAGCCCTTTTCATATTTGGTGACGATCTTCACGGGGTACAGGGTGTTGTTGGTGAACTTATAGTCGGGGCCGCCCCAGGACACCGTGGCATCCATGCCCCAGGCGATGTAAGCGGGGACATAGCGGTGGGCGTACCGCTCCGTGATCTCCAGATTGCTCAGGAGACAGGCCAGATACAGGGTGGAGGAGGTCTGGCAGATGCCGCCGCCGATCTCGTCCACGGTTTCGCCCTTGACATAGGCGGGGGCGGGCTTGAAGCCCCGGTCCGCCGTCCGTTTGCCGACGGATCCGTTGTAGGAGAAGGTTTCTCCGCTGTTGAGAACAAGGCCGTTGATAATCTGAGCGGAGAGCTTAACGTTGCCGATCCGCCCGATGGAGCCGGAGACATGGGTCTTGGCCTCGCCCAGCACGTCCCGGAACAGGACGGCCTTCAAATCGGCGGCGGTGACCTCCGGTTGCTGAATATCAGCCTTCACAGTCAGCGTTTCGCCGGGAGCGGCCTCGTCCATGGCCTTCTGAACGGCGGCGATGTCAAAATCGGCCCCCAGCTGCTCCGGTACGATGGAGTCCGTAGCGGAGTCATAGGAGGCGTTTCGCACCTCGCCGTGGAGCTGGTCGTGGAGCTGCTGGGCGGTGAGGGTCTTGGCGGGGACGGTCTGGAAGGAGACGGGGACCTGATAGCCGCTCAGACTGTAATCGGAAATATCTGCCAGAAGGAGACGGAGATTTTGCGGTGTTCGGCCGTCCCGTGCCTTGGTGATGTGGACAGACTGCCCCTCCACAGCGCCGGAGGCGTCAAGGGGTGCTTCGGAAAGCTGCTCCGTCAGACGGGATACGGTTTTGGAAAAGGCGGCTTGGTCCATGTCCGGCCAATGGGCACCGCCGGGCCAGCGACCGGTGACGGTGGCCAGATAGGCCCAGCCTTTCTTGAAAAAGCCCTTGTTCTGATCATCGTTTTTCCAGAATTGAGCGTCCCCAGAAAAATCCTCTGCCGTGTAGCCCAGGTCCCCCACGGTAAGATGGGCCAGGGGCTGGCCTTCGTTATCCACAAGGGTGATCGCCTGATTGAGAAGCTGAGTCTCCAAGCGCTGCTGCGCCTGTCCCACGGTAAGACCGCCTACGTCGATGCCGTTGATGTGGCGGTTGGGATAAAATGTATCCAGAGAACCGGCATAGGCGCAAAGGCCCGCGTAGGCCGCCAGCAAAACCGCCAGCACGATGCCGGCGATCAGCAGTGGCCCCTTCCCACTCTTTTTGGATTCCTCGTTCAGCCGCTTCCCCGGCTGGGTCTGCATCTCGGCTTCACGGATCGGTTCCATAAGAAGCCCTCCTGTTTTGATCGTTATGTTAAATGAGAAACAATCTCCCATTTAACGCTATCATATCACTCTTTTCTGAAAAAAGGTGTTACAATCCGGTAACAGAGTGGAATAATTTTGACTTTTGGCGTAAGTGGCAGGCTGCGGTTTCCGAAAAAACCAAAAAGCGGAGACCGAAGTCTCCGTTTTTTGAAAAGGACTGTAAACGTCAGCCGACCCGGCGGTTCTTGGGGATGCGGATAGTGAGGAGGATGGCGTCCTCCGTGTCCTCCCGGCGGGATTCTGCGCCGATGCCGGCCTCCCGTACCAGCCGCAGGCCCCGGTCCAGACTGTTGAGAAATAGGCGGACGTCCTTGAGAAGAAAGACCCGGCGGCCGGAGGGGGGCGTGGTCTGCAGCTGGGCCAGACGCTTGTCGATGTATTGCTCCGTCTGGGCTACGTTCAGGTGCTGGCGGATGATGTGGTGGAGGGCGTTGAGACGTTCTTCTTCATCCTCCAGACGGAGGAGGGCACGGGCATGACGCTCGGTCAGGTCATGTTCTGTGAGCAGGCGGCAGCAGTCAGGGGAGAGCCGCAGCAGGCGCAGCTTATTGGCCAGAGCGGAGGGGGAGCGGCCCAGCAGGGCGGCGGCTTCCTCCTGCGTGGAGCCGGATTGACGGAGATAGGCGGCGATGGCGGTGGCTTCCTCCAAGTAATGCAGGTCCCGGCGCTGGATATTTTCGATAAGGGCCAGAATAGCGGAGTCCTGCTTATCGACCTGCATTTCCAGACAAGGAACTGTTTGCAGTCCCGCCAGCTTGGCTGCCCGGAGGCGGCGCTCTCCCGCTATCAGCTCCCAGCCGTCATCCCTGCGGCGGACGGACAGGGGCTGGATGATCCCATGGCGGCGGATGGATTCCGCCAGTTCCGCCAGAGGTCCGGGAGCAAATTCCCTTCGGGGCTGGTGGGGGTTGGGAGCGATCTGCTCCACCGGAAGCCAACGGACCTGCGTGTCCAACATGCGCGGCACCTCCTGACAGATTCGGAAACGGCGGGCGTTCCCGGTTCTGCCTGTATTGTAGCGCCGGGGAGTGGGGGAAATGTCGGGAAATCTGTCGGGAAAATAAAAAAAGCACGGAAAATTCCGCGCTTTTTTTGCAAATAGGTTGTTATGAGGCGGGATGATCAATCTTCTGCTGCCGTTTTTGCAGAGCCCGCACCGCCAGAGAACTGGTGAGCTGGGAGAACAGGGGAGAGACGGAGGGGGAGAACACCACCTCCGAGGGGAAATACTGGGCGGCCAGCGTAGCGGCTGCGGCATTGTTCCGCATACTGGAATTGACGGTCACCGTCAGTTCTACCGGATAGGGGAAGCGGAAGAGGGTGGAGAGCAGAAAGCCCAAGCCCAGACCGATGAGCCGCATGGCCAGCGTTATGCAGAGCAGCAGTACCAGCTCGCGGTTCAACTCGTGGAGGAAGGGAGCGCAGCGGGTGACGTTGGCGCAGATGATGACCAGCAGAGCCAGCTTGGAAAAGGGACTCAGCCGCTGCTTGGCTTTGGCGCAGATGCTTTGGCCCAGCAGGCGGCAGAGCACCATGGCCAGAGCTGCCGGGACTACGATCATGACGAAGAGATCCCGGATCATGCCAAAGGTGTCCAGCTCCACCACGGAGCCGCACAGCAGCCGCAGCGTCAGCGGCAGGATCACCGGGGAGAGCATGGTATCCAACAGGATAATGGACAGGCATAGCTCCACGCTGCCGCCGCCGATGACGATCCACATCAGAGAGGATACGGCGGCGGGGGAACCCTCCATCAGCACCAGACTCAGGGTGTAGAGGGGCTGGTCAGGGAAGCACATGCTGCCAATACCCAAAGCGGCCAACGGCATGAGAAGGTGGAGAGAAAGCATGGTGATGAGCACCGGCTTGGGGTGGGGAGAGGACCCGGCCCAGATCCTGCACGCTGCTGCCCAGACTGTTGGCAAAGGTCTGGAACATCATCAGGGCGGAAACGGCGGGACACAGCAGGCCGATCTGATCGGGGAACAGCAGTCCCAGTGCCAGAGCGCCGAGGATCAGCAGGGGCATTTTCGGGGTCATCCAGGTGTTGAGTGCTTGGAGCTTATTCATGGGCGTATTCAGGGTCCTTTCTGAGTTTAGCGGCAGGCGTAGGAATACCAGCCCTCACCGGACCGGGTAGTTTCGATTTCCCAACCGTTTTGACGGAGGGCGTCCGCCACCTCCTCGGCCCGGGTGTCGATGATGCCGGAGCAGAGGAACAGCCCGCCGGGCTTCAGGAACTGCCGCACCATGGGGGCAAGCCCTATAATGACGTCCGCTACAATGTTGGCAACCACCACATCGTAGCCGCCGCCCAGAGTTTCCCGGAGGGCGCCGTTGGAGAGAACATCCCCCACCAGAACGGCGTAGCGGTCCTTGCCGATGCCGTTGAGAGCGGCGTTTTCATAGGCCACCGTCAGGCACTTGTCGTCAATGTCCACAGCCTTGGCGGAGGCGGCGCCCAGCCGCAGCGCGGCAATGGAGAGAATGCCGCTGCCACAGCCCAGATCCAATACGGTCTCGCCGCCGTGGACGGCTTCCTCCAGCGCTGTCAGGCACAGGCGGGTGGTGGCGTGGCTGCCTGTGCCGAAGGTGAGGCCCGGCTCTAAGATCAGGGGCACCTTGCCGGCGTATTTGGCTTGCCCCTTCACGTTTTCCTGTTCCCATTCCGGGATCACCAGCAGGCGTTCGCCGATCTCCATGGGCTTATAATACTGCTTCCAGTTGTTTTCCCAGTCGGCGTCCTTCAGATTTTCCAGCGTCATCAGGAGGGTGCCGTATTTTCCGGCATGGGCGTCCTTGAAGCCCTGAAGAGCAGTGCGGAGGTGGGCCAGCTGGTCAAAGCCGTCTCCGTCCGCCGGGAGGTAGAAGGTGATCCGGGATTTACCCTTCATGGACGCCTCCAGATCTTCGTCCACATAGTCCCAATATTGGTGGTTGTTTTCCAGAAAGCTCTGGAAATCCTGCTCGTCGTCAATGACCACGCCGTCCACTCCATTGGCGGAGAGGAAGATCTCCAGAGGCTCCAGCCCGGCGTGATTCGTGTCAATGTGTACTTCCAGCCATTCCATATATGATCCTCACATGTGCTTCCGCCAGAGCGGAAAATTTAATTTCATACGCATAAAACTTCATGCATGAGCATGCGCACCGCGAACATGCACAAATGCCAGTGCATGAAGTTTTCGTGCATCATTTCCGGTTGCCCCGCAGGGGCGAGGAAATGGCACATTTCTTGTTTTTGCTATGTGTTTGCATAATTATCGTTCGCTGCCAAGGAAAAACAGCGCCATGGTGCCGGGGCCGGAGTGGTTGCCGATGACAGGACCCACATAGTTGATGTGGACGGTCTCCACGCCCAGACGGCGGCGGACCTCACCGGCCACAAATTCAGCGTCCTCCAGACAGTCACCGTGGCTGATGAACACCGTCTGACCGGCGGGGTCGATGGCGGTGGCCTCCATCCGGTCTACCAGAGCGGTCAGAGACGCCTTGCGGCCTCGGGCCTTGCTGACCGGGATCAGGCGGCCCTCGTCGTCCACATGCATGACCGGCTTGATGGCCAGCATGGTGCCGAACAGGGCGGTGGCGGCGTTGATCCGGCCGCCCCGCTTCAGGTGGTTCAGATCGTCCACCGTGAACCAGTGGCAGACGCGGCCCTTGGTCTCCTCGGCAAAGGTCTTCACCTCGTCGATGGTTTTCCCCTTTTTCTGCTCCTGCGCGCAGAGATACACGAACAATCCCTGCCCCAGAGAGGCGCAGAGGGAGTCCACCGTCAGGATCTTCGCATCGGGAAATTCGTCCTTCAACTCCTCCGCGGCAATGACGGAGGACTGGTAGGTGGTGGAGAGGGCGGAGGAAAAGCTGATGCTCAGGATGTCCTTTCCGGTTTTCAGGATCTCCCGCATCTTTTCCTCAAATTCCCCCACGTTGACGGCGGAGGTGGTGGCCAGTTCACCGGAGCGGACCCGCTCGTAGAACTCATGGAAGCCGATTTCCCGGCCATCCAGATAGTTGCGGTAGGTGCGATCACCCATTTGCAGGCTCAGCGGTAGGACCTCTACGCCCAGCTCTGCGGCCATTTCCGCAGAGAGATCGCAGCAGCTATCCGTTAAAATTACATAATCACGCATCAGTCCTTGCGCTCCTTTCTGCTTTTCGCGGTCTTTTTGGCCTCGGCTTTATCCGGTTTGCCGGCGGGTTCCGTCCGGGCGCGGAGCTGGGCCACATACTGACGGCTCACAAGGCCGGCGGCGTAGCTCAGCAGACCGAAATGAACGGCGGCGTCCGCCAGATTGTCAGTTCCTTCATAAGCGCCCATCTCTTGCACGGTACTGGACAGGGCACCGTCCAGACTTTCCAGAAAGGCCCGGTAGCCGTTTTCCACGGAGCGGTCATCGGAAAGCTCAGTGCGGATCAGCAGGTCCATATCCCGGACGGACATCACCTGCTTGAGAATGCAGACGAAGGTGAGGTAGGCCAGATGGTCCCGGTTGTATTTCTTGCCCTCAGCCCGGGGGACCAGGGCGTTTTTCGTGTAGTTATTGACCATAGAGGCTGTCAGAGCGTCGCTCTCGTCCAGACGGATGGTCTGCCGTTCCATGTAGGAGAGGACCTGATCCATATACAGGGGGAAATCCGGCAGTGTTTCCCAATCCGCAGGGCGGTGGGTCTCCAACTGACGGCGAAAGGCGGAAATTTTTTCCATACCGGTGCTCCTTCCTTTGAAATCAGAGCAAGTATATCACATTTTTGTAGTTTTGTAAACCGGATTATGCGTTAAGGAAAACAGGAAGAAAGACAGGGGAAAACGAAAATTGTTATTTTCCCACGCAGAAACGGCTGAACACCGCGCCTACGATCTCCTCCTTGGCGGTGCGGCCCGTCAGTTCGCCGATGGACTCCAGTGCTTCCTCCGCATCAGTGAGGACAGCGTCGGGAGTCAGACCGCTGTCCAGCGCGGACAGCGCCCGACGGACAGCCTCCAGACTCCGGCGGACGGCAGATTCCTGCCGGGCGTTGGTCAGGAGGGAACCGGCGTCAGCGGGGGTCTCGGCGGGGAAGCAGCTTTGCACGGCGTCCACCAGCAGATCCAGCCGCCGGGGGCCACGGAGTTGAACGAGACGAAAGCATCAGGGTCCCGCAGTTCCTTGGGGAGCTGCCAGACGGCAGTTTTCGCGGCGGGGTTCAGATCGTTTTTGCTGACGGCCAGGATCCAGTGGGGGGCCTGGGCGGAAAGGGAGAGTATGTCCTCATCCACAGTCGGCGGCGTCTGACTGCCGTCCACCACGGCGATCACCAGATCGGCAGTCTCCGCCGCACGGCGGCTCCGTTCCACCCCCAGCTGCTCCACGGCGTCGGCGGTATCGTGGATACCGGCGGTGTCAATGAGCCGCAGGAGGGTTCCGCCGCAGGTAACGGTCTCCTCCACCGTGTCCCGCGTGGTGCCGGGGATGTCGGTGACGATGGCCCGGTCATAGCCCGCCAAGGCATTGAGCAGAGAAGACTTTCCGGCATTGGGCAGGCCCACGATAGCAGTGCGGACGCCGTTTTTCAGCACCCGGCCCCGCTGGGCGGTGTCCAGCAGGGCGGAGAGGGTGTCGGCGGCGATTTGCAGAGAGGATCGGATCTGCTGCGGCTGAATGTCCTCAATGTCCTCGTCGGGGTAATCTACCACGGCGTAAAACCGGGAGGTGATGTCGATGAGGGCCTCCTGCACCGGCTCCAGGCGGCGGCGGAGGCCGCCGTCCAGCTGGGCCGCGGCGTTTTTCGCGGCGGCGGCGGATTGGGCATCGATGAGATCGATGACGGCCTCCGCCTCCGTCAGATCCATTTTGCCGTTGAGAAAGGCCCGCTTGGTGAATTCACCGGCCTGGGCCTGACGGGCTCCGGCGGCAAAGAGAGCGGAGAGCAGGGTGTGGAGAACTACGGGGGAGCCGTGGCAGTGGAATTCGGCGGAGTCCTCCCCGGTGTAGCTGTGTCCGCCGCCGAAGCGGACGGCTAATCCCTGATCGATGGCGGCGCCGGAATCGTCCAGCATTTCTCCGAACACCATCTTGTGAGAGGGCTGCTGGGCGAAGGGGACTCCGTTCCGGGGACGAAAGACCCGGTCACAGGCGGCAAAGCAGCCGATCCCGGAGACCCGGACGATGCCGATGGCGGTGGCGGTGCTGCCGGTGGCAATGGCGGCGATGAGATCAGACATAGAAGCTCCTTTCAGAGGGTGCCGCTTTGCGGCATGGGAAAGCATGGTGATACCTGCGGGATCGAATCCTAAAATGGGCTTTGCCCATTGGAATGTCCCCTACTTTTTCTTTGCTCCAACAAGGGGCGCGGCGAACCGCCGCAGGGGATGCAGCATGGTGCCACTTTGCGGCACGAGAATACACGGTTTTACCGTGGGGATGCACCCCCCATTTTCTTTTTGAGACATCAAAAAGAAAATGCGCCGTGCACGGTGGAAAAGAAAAAATGTCAGGGATGAGTTGACCGCTTTGTCGGTCAACTCACCCAAAACGGAGGTTGGCCGCCACGCACTGCCGACTAAACTTGAAACGCCCCTACCGGCTGCGCTATACTCAAATCTCAAATCAGTGCGTCCCTGCACCAGAAAGTCCTTCGCACACAGGTGTTGCAAATAGGACGTCCTCTGCTTCTCTTTCCACTGTTGCTCCCCCGTCTTTCCTTGGGAGGGATTTCCAAAGGTGAAAGCACCAAAGCGCCGCCGGGGGCGGATAAAGCGGCCCGCTTCCGAGGAAATGGCACGATTGGCGGCCCATCAGGGTTGGGAATCGTATAGCCATGACGGTGTTAGGGACTGCAGTTCCGCCCCTTTGTGCCACGAGGGGGTATGGGGGAAAGCGGGCTAAGCGCCGCCGGGGGCGGATAAAGCGAGGTGCTTTCGAGGAAACGGCACGATTGGCGGCCCATTAGGGCCAGGAATCGTATCGCCGTGACGGTGTAAGGTGGCGTCCCCCATGTTTCGGGTGGGGGTCTAAGGGGGAGGGGGCTTTGCGCCAAAGACTCCTTCCCCTTGCCCCGTAGTGGGAACTGCCCCCTGCGGGAACAGAGAGAATATCCTCTTTGGCTTCGCCGGGAATCCCGGCCTTTTGTTGTGGCGCAGGAAACGAAAAAGGCGGGGCGGGCGAAGTGCCCGCCCCGTCTGGCGTTTTGGAATGGAAAGACGATTTACTTGACCCGCTCGCCGTTGGCTTCCTTGGCGGCGATCTCACGCATGGCGTCCTTGTGGGAGAGATTCACGCGGCCCTTCTCGTCGATATCGGTGACCTTGACCCACATCATGTCGCCGATCTTGCAGGCATCCTCCACCTTCTCGATGCGATGGTCGGCCAGCTTGGAGATGTGCACCAGACCGTCCTTGCCGGGAGCCAGCTCCACGAAGGCGCCGAAGGTCATCAGGCGCACCACGCGGCCGTAGTACAGCTTGCCAATCTCGGGGACAAACACGATGTCGTCAATGCACTTCTTGGCGGCGTCGCAGGCGGAAGCGTCGGCTGCGGCGATGTGGATGGTGCCGTCATCGTCAATGTCGATCTTGGCGCCGGTGTCGGCCACGATCTTCTGGATGACAGAACCGCCCTTGCCGATGACGTCCCGGATGTTGTCGGGATTGATGTGCATAATGACCATCTTGGGAGCGTACTTGGAGACTTCCTTACGAGGCTCGGCGATGCAGGGCAGCATGATCTGGTCCAGGATCTCACAGCGGGCGTCATAGGTGATGTCCAGAGCGTTCTTGATGATCTCCATAGTCAGACCGTCATTCTTCAGGTCCATCTGGATGGCGGTGATGCCCTTCTTGGTGCCGGCCACCTTGAAGTCCATTTCGCCGTGGAAGTCCTCCACGCCCTGGATGTCGATAAAGGTGGTGAAGCCGCCGTTGTCGTCCTGGATCAGACCGCAGGAGATGCCAGCCACGGGGGCCTTGATGGGCACGCCGGCATCCATCAGAGCCAGGGTGGAGCCGCAGATGGAGCCCTGAGAGGTGGAACCGTTGGAGGAAACCACCTCAGAGACCACGCGGATGGCATAGGGGAACTCCTCCACGGAGGGGATCACAGGCAGCAGGGCCCGCTCGGCCAGAGCGCCGTGACCGATCTCCCGGCGGCCGGGGGAACGGGCGGGCTTGGCCTCGCCCACAGAGTAGCCGGGGAAGTTGTAGTGGTGCATATAGCGCTTTTCGGTCTCTTCCCAGATGGTGTCCAGCTTCTGGCAGGCGGACAGGGTATCCAGGGTGCAGACGGACAGGACCTGGGTCTGGCCGCGGGTGAACAGGCCGGAGCCGTGGACCCGGGGCAGCACGCCCACTTCGGCGCTGAGGGGACGGATCTCGTTCTTCTGGCGGCCGTCCACGCGGTGGCCTTCCAGCAGCCAGGCCTTGACGATCTTCTTCTGGAACTTGTAGGTGATCTCCTCCAGATACTGGTCCATGTCGGGGTGATCTTCCAGATACTTCTCGTGCCACTTTTCGATCATGGCGTTCCAGCGCTGCTCACGGACGTTCTTGTCATCGGTGTCCATGGCAGCCTTGGCCTCGTCCATGAAGTCGTGGACGATCTCATCGAACAGCTCCTGATCGAAGGAGGCGTGGGGATAGTCGAACTTGGGCTTGCCGATCTCAGCGACCATCTTATTGATCAACTCGATCTGCTTCTGGTTCTCCTCGTGGGCCTTCTGAATGGCCTCGAACATCTTGTCATTGGGGACCTCGTTGGCGCCGGCCTCGATCATCACCACCTTCTTGCCGGTGGAGACCACGGTGACATCCAGATCGCTGACCTTGCGCTGCTCACTGTTGGGGTTGAGCACCAGCTCACCATCCACCAGACCCACCTTCAGAGCGCCCACAGGGCCGTTCCAGGGAATATCGGAGATGGCCAGAGCGGCGGAGGTGCCGATCAGAGCGGCGATCTCGGGAGAGCAGTCATGATCCACAGCCATGACGGTGGCCATGATGGACACGTCATTGCGGAAGTCATAGGGGAACAGGGGGCGGATAGGCCGGTCGATGACGCGGGCGGTGAGGATGCCCTTCTCGCCGGGGCGGCCTTCCCGGCGGTTGAAGCTGCCGGGGATGCGGCCCACGGCGTACATCTTCTCCTCAAAGTCCACGCTCAGGGGGAAGAAATCGATGCCGTCACGGGGACGGGCGGCGGCGGTGGCACAGACCAGCACGCGGGTGTCGCCGTAGCCCACCATGACGGCGGCATTGGCCAGCTCGGCCAGCTTGCCCACCTCCAGAGTCAGGGGACGGCCTGCCAGTTCCATCTCGTACTTATGATAGCCGGGGAACTGCCGATGGGTGATAATGGTTGACATAAGATTGCTCCTTTACTCAGATGCTCGGGAGCGGCTCTTTTCGTATTTGAAAGCATGTCCGAGATTCGGGCACAGTTTCAAACACAAAAAGCAACAGCCCCCGGCGAAAAAATGACTTAAAATTCGCAGAAAAGGGTGACGGAGATCCGCTCCGTCACCCTCATTGCTTCTTACTTCCGGATGCCCAGCTTGGCGATCAGGGCACGATAGCGCTCGATATCCTTCTTCTGCAGATAGTCCAGCAGGCTGCGGCGCTTACCGACCATCTTCAGCAGACCACGGTTGGAGTGCTTGTCCTGGGGGTTGGCGCGCATGTGCTCGGTGAGGATGTTGATGCGCTCGGTGAGGATCGCGACCTGGACCTCGGGGGAGCCAGTGTCGGTCTCGTGGGTACGGTTGGCCTCGATCACGGCCGTCTTCTGATCTTTACGCAGCATTGTGTGTTTCCACCTTTCAAAAAATTCTCCGTGAACTGCGCCCTGGGAGTGGTGAAATCCTCCGCGGAACGAAGTCCCGGAATTGCGCACAAATTCACGTGCTGAACAAGTTTACCATAGGAATGTGCGGTTGTAAAGAGAAAAATGCAAAAAATTCCTTATTTTTATAAAAGGAGCGGGGAAAAGAGGCAGAAAATATTTTTTTGAAAGGGGATTGACAGAGAGAAACGGCCGTGTTATCCTAACTGTACTAACACACATAGTACAGTTGGTACAGTTCGGAGGAACGTTATGAAGGTCATCAAGAAGGTAGTAGCCGCCCTGATGGTGCTGGGAGCACTGGCGGCGCTGACGGTGGGCGTGGTTTTGAAGCCGGGCCGGAAAGGAGACGAAACATGATGCTGTTTGGTTTTGCGGGGATCGCCGCCATCGTGGGTCTGATTTTTGCCGCTGTTGTTCTGGTGTCCGTGGCCCTGCAGCCCTGAGAACGGGGCAGATGCAATGAGTACGCTGTTTTTGCTTGGTATCGCAGGCGCGGTACTGCTGGTTATTTTGCTGACAGCGGTGATCCTGCACCGCTGATCGAACATTCCTCAGAAAGGAGAGGCACATGTGCTGACATTGAATTACCGGGATTCCCGTCCCATTTATGAACAGATCAAGGACGGCCTGCGGCGGATGATCGTCACCGGGGCCATGGCTCAGGACGAAAAGCTGCCGTCGGTCCGGGCGCTGGCCACCCAGCTGTCCATCAATCCCAACACCATCCAGCGGGCCTATAACGAGCTGGAAGCGGAAGGCTATATTTACTCCGTGGCGGGAAAGGGCAGCTTCGTCAGCGGTACGGCGGACGCCGACGCTGTCCGGCGGGAAACGCTTCGGGCGGATGTGAAAAAACTGCTGAATGAGCTGCGGTATCTGGGCGTGACGGAAGCGGACGCTGCGGCGCTCATCGAGGAGGTATACGAGCAATGATCGAAGTGAAAAACGTCGTCAAGACCTTTGACGGCTTTGCCGCCCTGAATGACGCGACCCTCAGCGTGCCCACCGGAGCCGTCTACGGACTGGTAGGGCCCAACGGCGCGGGCAAGTCCACCATCATCCGCCACCTCACCGGTATTTTCCGGCAGGACAGCGGCACCGTGCGGCTGGGCGGCGAGGATGTGTGGGAAAACGCGGCACTGAAGGCCAAGATCGCCGCCATTCCCGATGATTGGTACTATTTCAATTCTGCGGGCATCGGGGATATGATGCGGTTTTACAAGGGCTTCTATCCAAACTTCTCCACGGAGCGGTATGAAAAGCTGCGGGAAGTGTTTGAGCTGGACGAAAAGCGGCCTATCCGGCGGTTTTCCAAGGGTATGCAGAAGCAGGCGGCCTTCTGGCTGGCTCTGTCCGCCATGCCGGATTATCTGATCCTGGATGAGCCTGTGGACGGTCTGGACCCGGTGATGCGCCGTCAGGTGTGGAGCCTGATGATGGGCGATGTGGCGGAGCGGGGCACTACGGTGCTGGTGTCCAGCCACAACCTCCGGGAGCTGGAGGACGTGTGCGACCATGTGGGCATCATGGATCACGGCCATGTGCTGCTGGAGCGGAGTCTGGCCCAGCTGCAGGATAACATGGTGAAATTGCAGGTGGTGTTTCCCGACGGCATGGAGGACGTTCCGGCGGAGCTGCCGGTGCTTCACGCCTCGAAGCTCGGCCGGGTGCATACCCTCATCATGCGGATGAACGCGCAGGAGGCCACGGAGCGGCTGATGGCTTACAGCCCGCTGCTGGTGGACGCGGTGCCCCTGACGCTGGAGGAGATCTTTATTTACGAATTGGGAGGTGCAGACTATGCGGTCAAAGACATCGTGCTTTAACGGCACTCTTTTCCGGAAAAACCTGTCCCGGTACTGGCCGCTGTGGGGTCTGGCCTCCTTCGGCGGGGCCATGTTCCCCTTGGCGATGCTGCTGGAGCTGCTGCACAACGGGTTCCGGTTCTGGTCACCTCTGGAGACCAGACAGGCTTATTACACTGTGCTGTCCTACGGGGTGCCGGTTATTTCCATCGTGTACGCCATTTTGTGCGCCATGGCGGTGTGGAGCTATCTTTACAACGCCCGCAGCGTGGGAATGATGCACACGCTGCCCATCCGCCGGGAGGGACTGTTTGTCACCAACGTGCTGTCCGGCCTGACGATGATGGCCATTCCCTACGCCGTCACCGGCGTGCTGACGGTGCTGGTGACGATGCTGTTCGGCGGCTTTGAGCCGGTGGGCGTGCTGGTGACGGTCTTAGGCGTTATGGGGGAGAGCCTGTTCTTCTTCGGCCTTGCTACCTTCTGCGCCTTCATTGTGGGCAACGTGTTCATGCTGCCCGCCCTTTACGGGCTGCTGAACTTTATTGCCGTGCTGACGGACTTCATGGTGAACCTGCTGGCGCAGGGCTTCTGCTTTGGCCTGAACAGCAGTTATTCCGGTACCGTGGAGTGGCTCAGCCCCGTGGTATACCTCGTGCAGAAGATCTCTCCCAACAGCACCTACGAGACCCAGTGGGTGACGGATCGACTGGGCGGTCAGCGGTATGAGACCAGTGTGCTGACCTCCGTGACGCTGGAAAACGGCTGGCTCATCGCCGCCTATGCCGCCGCGGGCGCGGCGCTGCTGGGACTGGCGTGGCTGCTGTACCGCAGACGCCGCAGCGAGAGCGCCGGGGACGTGGTGGCCGTGGGCTGGATGAAGCCGGTGTTCCGGTACGGCTGCGCCGTCTACGCCGCCATTCTGGGCGGACGGCTGCTCTACGCCCTGCTCTGGGACAGCTTCCAGAGCGGCCGGTATTTTACGGTTCTGCCCATGATTCTGTGCATGATCGCGGGCGGCGCCGTGGGCTATTACGCGGCGTCCATGCTGCTGGCGAAAACGCCCCGGGTGTTCAAGACCACCTGGAAGGGGATGCTGGCGGTGGCGCTGGGCTGCGCGGCTCTGTGCGGCGCCATGAAGTGCGACCTGTTCGGTGTGGTTCGGCGGGTCCCCGCGCCGGACAGCGTGAAGCTGGTGAACGTCTACGCCGCCGGCAGCAACTATTACCTGACCCCCGGAAAGGATGATGCCCTCATCGAGGAGGTCCGGACGCTGCATCAGACCATTATCGACGATAAGGATTACATTCAAAAAGAAGCGCCGGGGTATGGCTATTATTCCGACGGCTATACGGCCAGTGTGGAAGAATCCGCAGAGGATAGCGGGGCGCAGTCAACCATAAGAGATATCCGGATCACTTATATGCTCAACAGCGGGCTGAAGGTGGAGCGGTGGTACAGCCTGTATCTGACCCCTGACCGCATGGCCCGGGAGGGCACCTATGACTATCTGCTGGATCAGCTCATCAACAGCCCGGAGATGCGCCAGAAGCGTATCCGCTGGCGGGATGAGGGCTTCCAGATGACTGAAGCGTGGTTCGAGACATGGAGCGGCGGCGGCACTCTCGGCAGCCGGGAGGCGGGTCTGCTCTTGGACGCCGTGGCCAAGGACGCGGAAAACGGAGACTGGGGCGTGTATAACTGGTTCCTGGCGGATAATGACGCCGACAACTATGACCTCCGCATTCAGTTCGAATACAAGCTGCCGGAGAGCCAGTTCAACAGAATCCATGATACGATCCGGATCAACGTCAAGGAAGGCATGACGGAGACGATCCGGGCGCTGAAGGACCTGAAATTGATCACCGACGCCGATCTGGTCACCAACCGGGAACGGTACCCGTGGCAGTACGCCGCGGGCGGCTGGGACCAATATGACCAGTTCTATGGGCAGTTCCATATGAGCCCCGAGGAATACTATGAACGGTACAGCGAGTACCCGGCGGGGTGGTTCGGCACGGAGAGCGATGATTCGTCCACGGAGACGGAAATTGCTCCCGCCGTGGATGACAGCCACAGCCCCAGCATGTCTGATGGGGCGGAGGCCACCAGCTTCGGCATCATCGGCGGGGCGGACGGCCCCACGGTGATGGTGACAACCGCGGCCTGACCCAAATCGTACCGCAAGGACGCTCCCCGGCGGGAGACCGCCGGGGAGACAGGATCTGAGAATATACGATATGAATGAGCATACGTTTTTTGAGTGGAAACGCTCCGAAAGACTGACGGCGGTGCTGGCGCTGGCGTTCTGCCTGCTGGGGCTGGGGCTTCAACGCCTGCCGGGGGTGAGCTTTTCCGGAAAGCTGAGCTGGGGACTGGCGCTGGTCTGTCTGGTGCTGCTGGGCCTGAGCCGGCTGAGCCGCCGCCACCGGGGATGGAAGATTTTGCTGCGGATCGCCCAAATAGGACTGGCGGCGCTGGTTCTGGGCTTGTCGGCGGTGGAGGTCTGGGTCATCCGGGCCGGACACCGGGACGAGTCAGCCCAACCGGCGGACGCGGTGATCGTTCTGGGAGCCGGGGTCAACGGCACCACGCCCTCCGTGGCCCTGCAAACCCGCATCGACGCGGCGGAGCGGTATCTCAAGGCGCATCCGGGCATCCCGGCGGTGCTGTCCGGGGGACAGGGGCCGGGGGAGGATATCTCCGAGGCCCGGGCCATGTATAACGCGCTGACGGACCGGGGCATTGACCCGGAGCGGCTGATCTTAGAGGAGCAGTCCGCCAATACCCGACAGAACCTGCAAAATTCTCTGGCGCTGCTGCCGGATGACTACCATAAAACAGTGGCCATCGTCACCAACGATTTCCACATGGGGCGGGTGCGGCTGCTGCTGAACGCCGCCGGACCCGGCAGGGTGGTGCAGGTGCCGGCAAAGCTGCCGTGGTGGTGGCTCAGCGCCAACTATTACCTGCGGGAGAGCTTCGCCGTGGTGAACGATCAGGTGGTGCGTCCTCTGCTGGCCTAAAAAAATTTGAAATTTTTTGGAAAAATGTGCAACAAAATCGGTGTTCAAATCGTCTTATAGGTACAGGAACAAAAACCGCTCCAAGGGGCGCTGAAGGAGAATGTGTGTATGAAAGGAGAAGCACGCACTATGGAAACGACAATGACCAGGGAACCGATCTGGAAGCTGTGGGTAGATACCCAGCGCCGTGTGGTGTCCTTTCATGAGGAGGCCGGTTCTCAACTGATGGAATTCCGGGACCGGGAGATGTTTTTGCGGTGTATCGACGGATACACGGCCCAGCTCTACCGGTATCAGTGACATGAAGCTTATCAAGCGGGTATGACCTTCCACTATCAGTGGAAGGTCATACCCTTTTTTTGCGTCAAAGAGCAGGATGATCTATATGAAAAAACAACAAATAAATCGAAAAAAAGAGGAACCGATTCTGTTTGTTTGGGGTTGCTTCTGAAAGGGACTGATAGTATGATAAAGGTATCACTTTTAAAACGGAGGTAGAGAGAAGCATGAACCGACTCTTCAAAAAGACCCTGTCCCTGATGCTCGTCATTGTCATGACGGTATCTCTGGGGGTTTCCGCCGCAGCTGCGGATCAGACAGGTGCCGCGCAGGCTGAGGGCCCGCTGGGTATCGTCAGCGCTATGAGCGTGGAACTGAACGCACTGGTGGAGGCGACCAAGATCTCCAAGACGGAAGAGATCGCAGGCAACACCTTTTATGAGGGCGTCCTCAACGGCGTGGATGTGGTGCTGGTCAAGGCCGGTATCGGCAAGGTGCTGGCGGCGTCCTGCGCTGAGACCCTCATCGACACCTATCATGTGGGCGGCATCGTCTTTACCGGCATTGCCGGCGGCGTGGGCGACGACGTGAACGTGATGGACATGGTCATTGCCACCGAGTTGGTGCAGCATGACTACGGCACCGAGACCAACAGCGGCTTTGAGTGGAACGGCAAGGCCGGCAGCAATCAGGAGACCGGCATGATCCCTGTGGATGAGAGCCTTTCCAAGATCGCTTATGATTCTGCCTGCACCGTGCTGGGCGCGGAGAAGGTCCATCAGGGCGTGATCGCCACCGGCGACCAGTTCATTTCCAGCGAGTCCTATGTCAAGGAACTTCAGACCAAGTTCAACGCACTGGCCTGCGAGATGGAGGGCGCTTCCGTGGCCCGCGTGGCAGACGAGTTCCATGTGCCCTGCGCCATTCTGCGCTGCATGAGCGACAAGGCCGACGGCATTGCCCATGATACCTATGCCTTCAACTACACTGAGGCTTCCAATACCTCCGCCTCTGTGGTGAAGGAAATGCTGAACACCATTGCCAAGGATCGGGTCGCGCTTCCCGCTGCCAAGGATGTCGCAGCAAAGGACACCACGCCCCGTACCGCCATCATCAGCGCCATGAGCGTGGAACTGAAGGCTCTTGTGGATGCCGCCGACATCCAGAAGGAAACCGTGATCGGAAGCAAGACCTACTATGTGGGTAAGCTCAATGGCGAGGACGTGGTACTGGTTCAGGCCGGCGTCGGCAAGGTCCTCTCTGCCAACTATACCGCGGCCCTGCTGAATAACTTCACGGTCAAGGGCGTTGTCTTTACCGGCATTGCCGGCGGCGTGGGCGACGACGTGAACGTGATGGACATGGTCATCGGCACCAGCCTTGTGCAGCATGACTACGGCACTGAGACCAACAACGGCTTCGTTTGGAACGGCGAAGCCGGCAGCAATCAGGAGACCGGCATGATCCCCGTGGATGGCACCCTTTCCAAGATCGCTTACAACGCTGCCTGCGATGTGCTGGGCTCTGCCAAGGTCCATCAGGGCGTGATCGCCACCGGCGACCAGTTTATCTCCAGCGAATCCTATGTCAAGGAGCTTCAGACCAAGTTCGACGCACTGGCCTGCGAGATGGAGGGCGCTTCCGTGGCCCGCGTCTGCGATCAGTTTGGCATGCCCTGCGCTATTCTGCGCTGCATGAGCGATAAGGCAGACGGCATTGCCCACGACACCTATGCCTTTAACTACACCGAGGCTTCCAACACCTCCGCATCCGTGGTACAGGAAATGATGAAGACCCTCAGCACTACGCTGCCCTTCACGGATGTGAAGAACACCGACTGGTGCTTCAGCGAAGTGGCGCGGGTCTATGCCGACGGCATCATGGGCGGCACCTCCAACACCACATTCAGCCCCGCCGGTACCCTGACCCGTGGTCAGGTGGTGGCGATGCTGTACCGTATGGCCGGCAGCCCCGCTGTTACTGCCAATACTACCGGCTTTTCCGATGTGGACAACGGTGCGTACTATGCTGATGCCGTAAAGTGGGCCTCCGGCAAGGAGATCGTGGGCGGCTATGCCGACGGCACCTTCGCGCCCAACCGTGCCATCACCCGTGAGCAGCTGGCTGCTATCCTGTACCGCTACGCCAAGGCCAACGGCGCGGACATCAGTGTGGGTGAGGACACCAATCTGCTGAGCTACAAGGATTTCCAGAGCGTCGGCCAGTATGCGGTGCCTGCTCTGCAGTGGGCTGTGGGCAGCGGCCTGATCGGCGGCACCACCAATGCGATGCTGTCTCCCAAGGGGACGGCAACCCGGGCACAGGCCGCTGTGATCCTGGTTCGTTTCGTCGGAATGACCGCCGCGAAGTAATTTCACCAGTTCCTCTGCACCGGCTCCGCCCTTGGGCGGGGCCGGTTTTTCCACGGGAAGCGGTTGGAACGGAAAAGTCTGTATTTTCCGGGGAAAAACCGGGAAAATACGGTTGACAAACGGTGAAAATGTGATATGATAACCGAGTAACTGGATATTTGGCGAAGAAAAGGAAGAGTAGCCGGTCGAAAGTCTGTAAAGAGAGCCGCCGTTTGGTGCGAGGCGGACAGGCGCGGCGGTGAAAATCACCTTGGAGCCTCCTGCTGAAAGACGACGCGAGTAAGCGTGGACGTGTGACGGGCGTTATTCCGTCAGCCTGTAATGGCAGGCGTGAGTGGCCGCGCTCCGCAAGGGGACCGGCAAGAAGAGTGGTACCGCAGAGTGTTTTCAAACGCTTTGTCTCTGAGTTCAGAGGCAAAGCGTTTTTTTTTGCGTGAAGGAGGATCAGCAATGAACTGCCCCAACTGCGGAAACGTAATGGAAAAAGGCTTTATGCACACGCAGAAGTATCCCTTCTGGACTCAGCAGGAACTGCGATTTTTTAAGGGGCCTACGGATCAGGTCGATCTCGGCCCGATAGGGGACGATACCACATCTATGTTTACAAGAGACCCCTTTCCGGAGTTTCCGGACACTATGATCTGCCGAGACTGCCAACTGGTTGTGTTCCGCTGCAATATGATCGATAAAAGCAAAAAATAAGACTTACAAATATAAAAGGAGACGCATCATGGATTACAACAAGACCATCAATCTGCCAAAGACCGACTTCCCCATGCGGGCGGGTCTGCCCAAGCGGGAGCCGGAGATGCTCAAGCGCTGGGAGGACATGGACCTCTACAACGAGTTGCTGAAGAAGAACGAGGGTAAGCCCCGCTTCTCCCTCCACGACGGCCCTCCGTTCTCCAACGGCAGCCTCCACATGGGCCACGCCCTGAATAAGTCCCTGAAGGACATCATCGTCCGGTCCTACGCCATGCGTGGCCGGTACACACCCTATATCCCCGGATGGGATAACCACGGTATGCCCATCGAGAGCGCCATCATCAAGGAGCAGAAGCTCAACCGCAAGGCCATGAGCGTGTCTGACTTCCGTACCGCCTGCCACGCCTATGCCGAAAAGTATATCGGCATCCAGATGGAGGGCTTCAAGCGCCTGGGCGTTGTGGCCGACTGGGAACACCCCTACAAGACCATGAACCCCAGCTTTGAGGCCGAGGAGGTCAAGGTCTTTGGCGAGATGTACAAGAAGGGCTACATCTACAAGGGCCTGAAGCCTGTGTACTGGTGCTACCATGACGAGACCGCTCTGGCTGAGGCTGAGATCGAGTATCAGGATGATCCCTGCACCACCGTGTATGTGAAGTTCCCCATGCATGACGATCAGGGCAAGCTGAGCCATCTGGACAAGTCCAAGCTGAACTTCGTGATCTGGACCACCACCATCTGGACCCTGCCCGGCAACCTGGCCATCGCGCTGCATCCCTCCGAGAGCTATGCCGTGGTGAAGAACAACGGCAACGGCGAGATGTATATTATGGCTGAGGCCCTCACCGACAAGGTGATGGGCGTGGCGGGCATCTCCGATTACGAGATCGTGGAGACTCACGAGGGCGCCTTCTTTGAGAATATGCTGGCGGACCATCCCTTCCTGCCCAAGACCAGCCGTCTGGTGCTGGCCGACTATGTTACCATGGATTCCGGTACCGGCTGCGTCCACACCGCGCCCGGCTTCGGCGCGGATGACTACCAGACCTGCAAGCGCTACGGCATGGACATGGTGGTGCCTGTGGACGATCAGGGCCGCCACACCGACTATGCCGGCAAGTACGCCGGGATGGTGGTGGAGGAGTCCAACCCTGTCATCCTGAAGGATATGAAGGAGTCCGGCGCTCTGCTGGCCAGCGAGGAGATCGTCCATAGCTATCCCCACTGCTGGCGCTGCAAGCACCCCATCATCTTCCGGGCCACCCCCCAGTGGTTCTGCTCCGTGGACGCCTTCAAGGACGAGGCCTGCGCCGCCTGCGACGAGGTCCGCTGGGTCCCCGGCTGGGGTATCGACCGCATGAAGAGCATGATCCGGGAGCGCGCCGACTGGTGCATTTCCCGCCAGCGCCGGTGGGGTCTGCCGATTCCCGTGGTCTACTGCAAGGACTGCGGCAAGCCGGTGTGCACCGACGAGACCATCGCCGCTATCTCCGACCTGTTCGGCAAGGAGGGCTCCAACGCGTGGTTTGATAAGGACCCTGCCGATTTCCTGCCCGCCGGTATGACCTGCCCTCACTGCGGCGGCAAGAGCGGCTTTGAAAAGGAGACCGACACGCTGGACGGCTGGTTCGACTCCGGTTCCACCCACATGGCGTCCATGAAGCGGGATCAGGGCTTCTGGCCTGCCGATATGTATTTGGAGGGCCTTGACCAGTACCGCGGCTGGTTCCAGTCCTCTCTGCTGACCGCCGTGGGCGCCTTCGGCAACGGTGCGCCCTTCAAGGAGTGTGTCACCCACGGCTGGACCGTGGACGGCGAGGGCAAGGCCATGCACAAGTCCCTGGGCAACGGCGTGGACCCCGCTGACATCTTCAACAAGTACGGCGCGGACATTCTGCGTCTGTGGGCGGCTTCTGCCGATTACCACGCCGACGTGCGCTGCTCCGACGCCATCTTCAAGCAGCTCTCCCAGAACTACCTGAAGTTCCGCAATACCGCCCGGTATTGCCTGGGCAATCTGGAGGGCTTTGATCCCAACAACCTGGTGGCTCCCGCCGATATGCTGGAGCTGGACCGCTGGGCCGTCACCCGTCTGAACGCCCTGATTGAAAAGTGCGCCAAGGCGTATGATGACTATGAGTTCCTAGTCATCACCCATGCGGTGAACGATTTCTGCGTGGTGGAGATGTCCAACTTCTATCTGGACATCATCAAGGACCGGCTGTACTGCGATGAGACCGCCGGTCTGGCCCGCCGCAGCGCCCAGACGGCCCTGTATCTGATCCTGGATACCATCACAAAGATCATGGCTCCCATTCTGTGCTTCACCGGTGACGAGATCTGGCTGGCCATGCCCCACAAGGCGGGCGATGACGGCCGGAACGTGCTGTTCAACGATATGAACAGCGTGTTTGCCGACTATGCCCTCTCCGCTGACGAGATGACCAAGTGGGAAAAGATCATCGAGGTTCGCGACGCCGTCAACGGCGCGCTGGAGACCGCCCGTGCCGAGAAGAAGATCGGCAAGAGCTTGGAGGCCGATGTGGCCCTGACTGTTCCGGCGGAGGATGCCTTCCTTGCCGAGATGGACAGCGCCGTGCTGGCAGACCTGCTCATCGTCTCCCAGGTGGAGGTCACGGTGGGCGGCGAGCTGGCGGTATCCGTCAGCGAGGCGGCCGGTACCAAGTGCCCCCGCTGCTGGAAGCACAGCACCAAGGCCGACGAGAATGGCCTGTGTCCCCGCTGCGCCAGCGTGATCGCAAAGTGCGCTGACTTCGGCGAGGTCTAAGCGTCTTATCCGATTCAAAGTATACGAAACACCCCCGGTGTGCATCCGCGCACCGGGGGTGTTTTTGTTGAGGAAGCGGTGAAGCGGATGTCGGCGGTGTACGCAAGGAGACGAGCGGGAGTTGCTTTTTGAGAAAATATTTTTTAGAATGACTGTAACGAACCGGTCTGGTTCCGGCACAAATCAACAGAAAGGGGGGGAGAGCATGACGGATTTTGACCGGGCGTACCGGGAAAACGCGGAGCTTGTGTACCGCTATGTGTTCTCCCTCACCCGGAATGCGGATCTGGCGGAGGAGGTGACCCAGCAGACCTTCTACGAGGCCATCCGGCATCCGGGGAATTACCGGGGAGAGGCGGCGCTGTCCACCTATCTCTGCGGGATCGCCGGAAACCTGATGAAAAAGGAGCTTTCCCGCCGGGCCAGGGAGAATCACGTTCCCATCGAGGAAATGACGGACCTGCCGGGGAGGGCAGCGCCGAGGATGCGGCAATGGGGAATCTGAGCCGGCAGGAGCTGTTCCGCCGTATCCACGCCCTGCCGGAAAAGACCCGGGAGGTGGTGTATCTCCGGCTTTCCGGGGAGCTGCCCTTTTCGGAGATCGGGGCGATCTTAGGGGAGAGCGAGACCTGGGCGAGAGTGACCTTTACCGGGCAAAGCAGAAATTGTTGGAAGGAGGCGGTGTGTAATGCTGCCGTGCCATATTGTGAGAGACCTGCTGCCGTCCTATCTGGAGCACCTGACGGGGCCGGAGACGGAAGCTGATATTTGCGAGCATCTGGAATCCTGTCCGGACTGCCGGGCAGCCCGAGACGCCATGGCGGCGGACCTGAAAGCGGAAAAAGCGCCGCCGCCGAAGCTGAATTTTTTGAAGCGGCTCCGCTGGCAGCAGCGGCTGGGGGCCATATTGTCCGTGGCGGCAACGCTGCTGTGCCTGGTAGGGCTGTATCGGCTGGAATACTGCTATGACCTGACCGACACGGCGGAGATGAAGGAGATCATCCGGGAGGATCTGGTATCCATTTCTGGATTTCCGTATCACGGAGAGGTGGATGTTCTGGAAACTGCGACGGAAAAGGATCGGATGTTTGTTCTGTACCGGCTGGAACAGAATGGAACGTTTGAACGGCAGGGTATTTATCAATTCCAGCGGGGCTTGTTTGGCGGATACCGCTTTCGGAGCAGAGAATATGACACCTGTCCCATTGTGAATACGAGCCTGATCCAGATAGGCAGACAGCGGTACCTGGAGATCTACACCGCAAACTGGCCGAAGGAGGCTGCCAGCTTCCGGGTATTTCCCGGGTACCGTCCGCCTGCTTATGACGGCGAGGAGGAGATCCTGCCGGACATCAGCACACTGGCGCCGGTGTATGAGGGAACGGCGGCCAAGAGTATCCTTCAGGTGATCCCGGTGACGGAGGAGCAGGTCAAGGCTGGCTTTTTCGGTAGCATGTCCGTGGCTTACTATGATGCGGAAGGCAGCCAGTTGGATACAGGGGAGCTGATAAAGCTGTACCGGAATTCGGAGGGCGGCTCCGGCGGCGGGGGAGGCGGCAACGGAGCTATTTGGCCTGTGGATGTTTTCCAGGTGATCCTTGTCATTTTGGGTATCATTATGACCCGGTATTTCCTCTGCCCGGAGCCGAAAAAGGAACGAAAAGATCATCTATAAAAAGGTCCCCGGAGCAGCGCTCCGGGGACCTTTTATACGGTTCTTGTCTGTTTAGGCTGCGGAGTCAAAGGCTTCTTCCATCAGGAAGATGGTGCCGTCCTTTCCGCTTTCCACAATGGCGTACTGGCGGAGGGCACCGTCCGCGTCCACATAGGAGACGCCCCGGTTAGGGAGCGTTTCCACAAAGGGAATGGCCAGCAGGAGGGGACGGTCCGGGGAAAGGGCATCCGCCGTGTAGAGGTCATCATCGCGGGTGAGCGTGAGCTGGTCGCCGCCCTCCCGGAAACCTACGATGAAATAGTGGAAGTCCGTGACGGAACGGGTGGGCAGGAGAACGATCTCGGTCATGGGGTCCGTCTCCCGGTAAGCGTCATAGCTGCCCTCTGTCAGACCGGCATCCTCTGCGGGAAGGACGGAGAGGGCCTCGCCTTCTAAGGCGGGGGGTTCGGTCTGGGCGGGAGGCTCGGATGGCTCTGCCTGCTGGGGCGGCTGCTCCGGGGCGTGATCTGCTGGTTGGCCGCAGGCTGCCAGACACAGCAGCAGGAAAACGGCCGTCAACAGGGCCAGGATGCGTTTCATGGGATCACTCCTTTACAAGCGGGAAAGCTCAGTCCTTGTCCTTGGCGGCTTCGATGGCCTTGACCTCCTTCAAGGTCCAGCCGGAAACCGTCAGGTCGGCGGCCATCACCGGGTCCACAGGGACAGCCAGATACATATTGTTGCCATAGGTATAAGCGCCGGAGGTGACGCCGATGACCTGACCGTGGGCGTTCATCAGCGCGCCGCCGCTGCTGCCCCGGGAAATGTCGGCGGAGTTGACAATGCAGGGCAGGGCATAACGGTCCAGCTCATGAGCGGTGGAGCCGATGATGCCGGAGCTGATGGCCAGCCCCAGACCCAGAGGGTTGCCGATGGCGTACACCGGATCGCCGGGGCGGATGTCCGCCGTGCCCACCAGATCCAGATAGTTGAAAGCGGAGGTGGTGCGGCGGGACTGATTGGTCCGGGAGACCTTGATTACGGCGATGTCGATACCGGTATCGTAGTAGAGGACCCGCTCTACCTCGTAGGTTTCTCCGTTGAGGAGGGTGGCGGTGGCCTTGATGGAATCTTCGATGGAGTGGTAGTTGGTGACGGCCAGACCGTCGTCGGTGATGAAGAAGCCGCTGGCGTCGGCGGAGGAGACCTCATCGTGGACCTGCTCCTCTGTCTCATACAGGCTGAGCTGGAAGGCGGCGGAGAGGTAGCGGTCCGCCAGTTGGCGGGCGGTATAGTCCTTGTTCAGCAGCCCCAGAGCGTTGGCGGCAGAGGCGGTGCAGACGCCGAGGTCCATCAGGCGGGAGAGCACCGTGGTCTCCGTTCCCTTATAACAGAAATCCAGAGCGTCATAAATGGATTCCGCCAGATCGCCCATGGAGAGGATGCCAATTAGCTGGCGGCCGGTGAGTCCGATCCGCCAGGCGAAGGCTGCGGCGTCGGAGATCTCAAAGTCCCCGGTCTTGTCGCTGTAGCCCAGCATCCGCAGCAGCATAGCACACCAGGCGTCGGCGTTCAGGTGACCGTTGGGATCAAACTGTACGTTGCTGACGCCGGAGATCCAGCCCCGGCGGTTGGCGTAGTTCACAGCGGTGCGGGCCCAGTCCATCTGCACGGTGATCGGCTTCCCCAACGGCTATGACACCACCGCAGCCAAGTGCTTCATGGCCACCGACGCCGTGAATAACGGCGCGAGGAAGTGGATATGGTCATCAACCTCGGCTGGGTGAAGGACCGGAAGTGGGAGGACCTGCTCTCGGAAATCAAGGCCATAAAGGAGGCCTGCCACGGCAAGCTGCTGAAGGTCATCATCGAGTGCTGCTTCCTCACCGACGAGGAGAAGATCAAGCTGTGCGAGATCGTCACCGCCTCCGGCGCGGAGTACATCAAGACCTCCACCGGCTTCGGCACCGGCGGCGCCACCCGGGAGGACGTGGCCCTTTTCGCAAAGCACGTCGGTCCCAATGTGAAGATCAAGGCCGCCGGCGGTATTGCCAACCTGCAGGACGCTGAGGACTTTATCAACCTGGGCGCTTCCCGCCTGGGCACCAGCCGCATCGTCAAGGCCGTAAAGGCCATGGAAGAAATAAGGAGGTCAGCATGGGAACTCCCCATAACGAAGCAAACAAGGGGCCTTTGCCAAGACCGTACTGATGCCCGGCGACCCCCTGCGGGCCAAGTTCATCGCTGAGACCTTTCCTGACGGACGCGAAGCTGGTGAACAACATCCGGGGCGTCCAGGGCTACACCGGTCACCTATAAGGGCATCCCGGTGAGCGTCATGGCCTCCGGCATGGGTATGCCCTCCATCGGCATCTACTCCCACGAGCTCTACACTTCTATGATGTGGACAACATCATCCGGGTAGGCTCTGCCGGAGCTCTCCGGGCGGATCTGGAGCTTGGCAGCGTGGTGGCCGGTCAGGGCGCCTGCACAAACTCCGCTTATCTGGAGCAGTATGAGCTGGGCGGCACCTTTGCCCCCATCGCGGACTTTGACCTGCTGATGGCAGCAGTGGAAAGCGCCAAGGAACTGGGTGTGAAGATGCCGGTGGGAAACCTCTATTCCTCCGACACCTTCTACGATGCCGCCGGACGGAACATGCGCTTCCAGAAGATGGGCGTCATGGCGGTGGAGATGGAGGCTGCGGCCCTGTACTGCAACGCTGCCTACACCGGCAAGCGGGCGCTGGCCATCTGCTCCATCTCCGACAATCTGGTGACGGGGGAGGAGCTGTCCCCGGCGGACCGGCAGAACACGTTCACCAACATGATGAAGATTGCGCTGGAAGTCGCCGTGAAGATGGCGGACTGAGACCGATAGACTGTTAACGCTTCCTGAAGGGAACACCCCGCCCGATCCCGGGCGGGGTGTTCTTTTATGCGTGAAAGATATGGCAAAATTGAAAACAATTCGGGTTTCTTATTGCATTGCCCGGGTGAAATTGTTATAATGACATAGACCCTTGAGGTCGACCCTTTTAAAGAGCTTGCACCCGGCTTCCGAAGCCATACATAGGCTGTGATCCCTCCGGGGAATACGGCACGGTGCGTTTCAGAGCGGGAGCGGACGTTAAAAGGAGAAAACATGAAAGAGGTAGATTCCAATGAAGAAGTTTCTTGCATTGCTCCTGGCATTGGTGATGTCCCTGTCCCTGGTCGCCTGCGGCGATAAGAAGACCGACGATACCAAGACCGATGCGCCTGACCAGACCGAGCAGCCTGCTGAGAACGAGGGCGCCTATAAGGTCGCAATGATCACCGACTACGGCGATATCACCGACCAGTCCTTCAACCAGACCACCTATGAGGCCTGCAAGGCATTCGCCGAGGACAACAGCATCGAGTTCAGCTACTTCAGGCCCGCCGGCGATAACACCGCCGACCGTGTCGCCATGATCGAAAAGGCCGTTGACGAAGGCTTCAACGTCATCGTCATGCCTGGCTACGCTTTCGGCGGCGCCATCGTTGAGGCCGCTCCCGAATTCCCCGATGTGAAGTTCATCGCGCTCGACGTCGCCGCCGGCGACCTGCTCGAGACCGCCGTTGCCAAGGCTGGTGAGTCCTATGACTTCAACCCCAGCAACTGGGATCTGAACAAGTATGTTGATATGAGCAACGTGTACTGCGCTGTGTATCAGGAAGAGCTGTGCGGCTACATGGCCGGCTACGCCGCCGTGAAGCTGGGCTACACCCACCTGGGCGTGCTGGGCGGCATGGCCGTTCCCGCTGTTGTCCGTTATGGCTACGGCTTCGTGCAGGGCGTTGACGCCGCTGCCGCCGATCTGGGCCTGACCGATGTGACCGTAAACTATGTCTATGGCGGCCAGTTCTTCGGCGACGCTGACATCACCGCTGTGATGGATACCTGGTATGCCGGCGGCACTGAGGTCGTCTTCGCCTGCGGCGGCGGTATCTACACCTCCGCTGTGGACGCTGCCAAGAAGGCTAACGCCAAGGTCATCGGCGTGGACGTTGACCAGGCTGGCGTCATCGCTGGCTACGCCGGCGTGGAAGGCATGACCGTCACCTCCGCTATGAAGGGTCTGTATCCCACCACCTATGACACCCTGACTGACGTTATCGTCAACGGCAACTGGGATGCTTACAAGGGCAAGATCGCTACTCTGGGTCTGGTGTCCGGCGATGATCCCGAGCTGAACTATGTCCAGATCCCCATGGGTGAGGGCACTCAGTGGTCTGACAGCTTCACCCAGGATGACTACAAGGCCATGGTGAAGGATATGTTCGACGGCAAGATCACCGTTTCCAACGATGTGAGCAAGGCTCCCTCTGACTTCGCCACCGTGATCGCTGTGGAGGACCAGGGCGCTATCAAGGGCTAAGCGCAGAACGCAAATCCATACGCGAAAAGGAACGTCCGAAAGGACGTTCCTTTTTTATCTGCCAAAAGAAGGAGGTACGGAAAACCATTGGCACCCTGGTGGAATGGGGCATTTCGGATGTTGAAGCGGCTGGCAGTCTTTTCGGGAACAGTTTGCGGAAAGCGGTGCTGTTCGGCCTGTACCAGCCGGAGGAGGGCGTCATCAAAAAAGACGGCCAGGTGGTGCAGATCAAGGACCCGAACGATGCAAACGCACTGGGGATCGGCATGGTCCACCAGCACTTCAAGCTGGTGGAATGCTTTTCCATTTTAGACAACATCATCCTGGGCGTGGAACCCTGCAAGAACGGCTTCCTGCAGAAGAAGGAGGCCCGGGAAAAGGTACTGGCCCTGTCGGAGAAGTACGGTCTCCATGTGGACCCGGACGCTTTGATCGAGGACATCACCGTGGGTATGCAGCAGCGCACCGAGATCCTGAAAATGCTGTACCGGGACAATGAGATCCTGATCTTCGACGAGCCCACCGCCGTGCTGACGCCTCAGGAGATCGACGAGCTGATGCAGATCATGAAGAACCTGGCGGCAGAGGGCAAATCCATCCTGTTCATCTCCCACAAGCTGAATGAGATCATGTCCGTGGCGGACCGCTGCACGGTCCTGCGGAAGGGCAAATACATCGGCACGGTGAACATCGCCGAGACCAGCCGTGAAGAGCTGTCCCGCATGATGGTGGGCCGGGACGTGGAGTTCGCAGTCCACAAGGAGCCCTCCAAGCCCAAGGATCCCATCCTGGTGGTGGAGGGTATGACTGTGGCCTCCAAGCTCCATAACAACAATGCTGTGAAGAATATCTCCTTTACGGTCCGGGCGGGAGAGATTGTCTGTATTGCCGGTATTGACGGCAACGGCCAGACGGAACTGATCTACGGCCTGACGGGCCTGGAGCCCCTGGAGTCCGGCAAGATCACGCTCTGCGGCCAGGACATCACCCGCGCCCCCATCCGGCAGCGGTCTCTGCTGGGCATGAGCCACATCCCGGAGGACCGCCATAAGCACGGTCTGGTGCTGGACTATTCTCTGGAGGACAACATGATGCTCCAGCGGTACTTTGAGCCTCAGTTCGTCAGCAAGGCGGGCTTCCTGAAGCGCAAGGCCATCCGCGAGTACGCCAACCGCCTGATCGAGCAGTACGACGTCCGCTCCGGCCAGGGGCCTGTCACAGTGGCCCGCAGCATGTCCGGCGGCAACCAGCAGAAGGCCATCATCGCCCGGGAGATCGACAAGGACCCGGAGCTGCTGATCGCCGTGCAGCCCACCCGCGGCCTGGACGTGGGCGCCATCGAGTATATCCACAAGCAGATCGTGGCCCAGCGGGACGCCGGCAAGGCGGTGCTGCTGGTGAGCCTGGAGCTGGACGAGGTCATGTCCCTGTCCGACCGCATCCTGGTGATCTATGAGGGCGAGATCGTGGGCGAGCTGGACCCCAAGACCACCACGGCGGAAGAGATGGGCCTGTACATGGCCGGCGCCAAGCGGAAGGGGGCTTGAGAAACCATGAGACAAGAAAAATCATCCCTCCTGCGGAACAAGGGATTCCAGTCCCTGCTGGCATCCCTGCTGTGCATCGTGCTGGGCCTGCTGATCGGCTACATCGTGCTGCTGATTATCAACCCCGCCGGCGCGGGAGAGGCCATCCGCACCATTGTGGAGAACTTCCTGTACTATCCCAGCGCCGCGGCCCGGCTGCGGTATCTGGGCAACACGCTGGTGAAGACCGCGCCGCTGCTGATGTGCAGCCTGTCGGTGCTGTTCGCCTATAAGGTGGGCCTGTTCAACATCGGCGCCGCCGGCCAGTACGTCATCGGCGCCGGCGCCAGCCTGTACTGCGCCTTGGGCTTCGGGCTGCCCTGGTACGTGTGCCTGTTGGCGGCTATTGCTGCCGGTGCGGTGCTGGGCGCCATCTCCGGGCTCCTGAAGGCGTACCGCAATGTGAATGAGGTCATCTCCTGCATCATGCTCAACTGGATCAGCCTGTATCTGGTGAACGCCCTGCTGTCCCAGGTGAAGGAGACAGCCAGTCCCTACACCTTCACCCTGAGCAGCACGAATCCCGACGCCATCCTGCCCTCTCTGGGCCTGGGCGCCCTGTTCTCCGACAACCAGTATGTGACCATCGCCATCCCCCTGACGGTGATCGTGGCCGTGGGCATCTGGGTCCTGCTGGAGAAGACCAAGCTGGGCTATGAGCTGCGGGCCACCGGCTGCAACAAGTTTGCGGCCAAGTACTGCGGCATGGCGGAGAAGCGAAACGTGATCCTGACCCTGGCCATCGCCGGCGGCCTTGCCGGCATGGGCGCGGCCCTGCTGTTCCTCACCGGCTTCGAGCAGTGGCAGGTCACACAGTCCGAGTGCCGGCCATGGGCTTCAACGGCATCGCCGCCGCCTTCTTAGGCGGACTGAATCCTCTGGGCACGATGCTGGCGTCCTTCTTCATTCAGCACATCACCAACGGCGGCGCGTATGTGGATAAGACCTGTACTCCGCCCAGATCTCCGATCTGATCTCTTCCATCATCATTTATCTCTGCGGCTTTGTGCTGTTCATGAAGCATGTGATGAACAGCTCCATTGCCAAACGGGAGGAAAAGGCGGCTCTGAAGGCCAAGGCTGCCGCGGAACAAGATGCGGCCAACGGGAAAGGAGGCGATCAGGCATGAGTTTGCTGCTGCAATACACGCTGATCTTCGCCTCCGTGCTGCTCCTGGTGGCGCTGGGCGGCTGCTTCTCTGACACTCCGGCGTGATCAATCTCGGTCTGGAGGGCATCATGGTCATGGGCGCTCTGGGCGGTGCCCTGACGATGCGCTATCTGGGAGAGAACAGCTCTCATTTTGTGACGATCCTGGCAGTGGTGCTGGTTTCCGCCGCGGTGGGCATGGTGTATTCCTGCCTGCTGGCTGTGGCCTGTATCAACTTCAAGGCGGACCAGACACTGGTGGGCACAGCCATGAACCTGCTGGGCACCGCCGCGGCCACCGTGTTCGTGAAGGCCATCAACACCGCGGCCGATCCGGACAACGTGTCCTCCACCATCCAGTACGCCGACGGCCAAAAAGGCATTTACCGTGAACATCGGCGCCTTTGAGTCCAGCTGGTGCATGCTCATTACGGCGCTTTTGCTGGTAGCCTCCTATGTGCTGCTGTACAAGACCCGCTTCGGCCTGCGGCTGTGCGCCTGCGGCGAGCATCCTCAGGCAGCGGACAGCGTGGGTATCAACGTCTATAAAATGCGCTGGGCCGGTGTGCTGATCTCCGGTTTCTTGGGCGGCTTGGGCGGCATCGTGTTCATCACCGCCGGGTGTCCGAGTGGCGGTTTGAGTACGGCGTGGCCGGTTTCGGCTTCCTGGCCCTGGCGGTGATGATCTTCGGCCAGTGGAAGCCCACAGCGCATCGCCCTGGCAGCGCTGTTGTTCGGCTTCTTCCGGGCCCTGGGCAACGTCTACACCGGCTTTGCCTTCCTGAAGGTCATGAACCTTCCCAGTTCCGTTTACAATATGCTGCCCTACATCATCTCCCTGATCGTGCTGGCCTTTACCTCCAAGAATTCCCGCGCGCCCAAGGCGGAGGGTATTCCCTACGACAAGGGTCAGCGATAACCGAATCGACTGTTTGTGCTTCAAAAAGCGTCTTTCCGCACTGCGGAAAGACGCTTTTTCTCTGCTTTTTTTCGGCAGAGAAGTGATTTGCGGAATGATTTGACATGGATTTTACATGGTTTGTCTTTTGTCCTTTACATACAGCCGGTACACTGACAATGTGAAAAGGGGAAAACCCAAATATCAAATAAGGTCATCGGCGCGGAAACGCCTGCTGACACGAACACCGACAGCAGCGCGCAGACGGAGACTCCGGCTGAGGCCGCCCTCTCCGGCAGTGTGTCCACCAACGGCTCCACCTCCATGGACAAGGTCATCGGCGCTTTGCGGGAGCAGTTCATGGCCGACCACAGCGGCGTCACCGTCACCTATGATCCCACCGGCTCCGGCGCAGGCATTCGAGGCTGCCAGAACGGCAGCGCGGACATCGGCCTTGCCTCCCGCAGCCTGAAGGACGAGGAGAAGGCCGGCGGCCTGACCGAGACGGTCGTGGCGCTGGACGGCATCGCCGTCATCGTCCATGCCCAGAGCAAGGTCACGGATCTGACGGTGGAGCAGATCGGCAAGATCTTCACCGGTGAGATCACCGACTGGAGCGAGGTGGGCGGCGATGCCGGTACCATCTCCTGCATCGGCCGTGAGGCGGGCAGCGGCACCCGTGACGGCTTCGAGTCCATCACCGGCACCAAGGACTCCTGCAAGCTGGATCAGGAGCTGACCTCTACCGGCGGCGTCATCGAGGCCGTGGCCGGCAACCCCAACGCCATCGGCTATGCCTCCCTCTCCGCTGTAGAGAGCAAGGACACCGTGAAGGCCGTCACCGTAGGCGGTGTGGCCTGCACCGAGGCCACTGTTCTGGACGGCAGCTATGCCATTCAGCGGCCCTTCGTGCTGGTGACCAAGGACGGCACGGCCCTGTCTCCCGCAGCCCAGGCATTCTTCGACTACGCTACCTCTTCCGCTGCCAGCCAGCTGACGCCGCCGGTGCGGTCATTCAGAATAAGGCGGGCGCCGTGCCACCGCCAATCTGTTCGAAAACAGTGGGGGAGGAGGCCCTCATCTGCATGACAAGGCCTCCATCTATCACCGTAGGTGAGGGGCTTCCCGTCATCGGGAAAGGAGCCAGACATGGAACTGGACTGACCGCCGTCAACGCGGTGGAAAGCATTACAAATCCCCCGCATACACCGGAGCGGAGCAGCTACCGTGCCCGCAAAACCGTGGAGCAGATCATCCATTTGATTTTTTTGCTGTGCGGCATCGTGGCGGTGGCCTTTGTGCTGCTCATCAGCATCTATCTCATTCTCTCCGGCCTGCCCGCCATTCGGCAGATTGGCCTGTTTCAATTTCTGCTGGGCAAGGTCTGGGATCCTACCAACGCCACCACCGGCCCGCAATTCGGCATTCTGCCCTTTATCCTCACCTCTGTCTACGGCACTGCCGGGGCCATCGTCATCGGCGTTCCTGTGGGACTGCTGACTGCTGTATTTCTGGCGAAGGTGGCCCCGCCGAAGCTGGCGGCGGTGATCCGCACGGCGGTGCAGCTGCTGGCAGGCATCCCGTCGGTGGTGTACGGTCTGGTGGGTATGATCGTGCTGGTGCCGCCATCCGGTGCCTTCGGCTTGGCTCCGGCGCGTGTCTGCTGGCGGCCATTCTGGTGCTGACGGTCATGGTGCTGCCCTCCATCATCAACGTGGCGGAGACGGCCCTTCAGGCCGTGCCGAGGGAGTATGAGGAGGCCAGTCTGGCACTGGGCGCCACGGAGACGGAGACCTACTTCCGGGTGAGCCTGCCCGCTGCCCGCAGCGGCGTAGCGGCGGCGGTGGTGCTGGGCGTAGGCCGTGCCATCGGAGAGGCGATGGCCATCATTCTGGTGGCGGGAAACGTGGCCAATATGCCGGGGCTTTTCACGCTCGGTGCGCTTTCTCACCACCGGCATTATCTCCGGAATGTCCGATCCGCCAGTGTGGGGAGCCTGTATCAGCAGGCGCTGTTTTCCATCGGGCTGGTGCTGTTTCTGTTCATCATGCTCATTAACGTCCTGCTGAATGTCTGCATCAAACGCAGGAAGGAGGACTGAACCATGAAGCAGCAATGGTCGCTTCGCCGGAGACTGTATAACGGCGGGATGCGGGGGCTGGTGTGGCTGTGCGCCGGACTGACCTGCGCCCTGCTGATATTTCTCATCGGCTATATCTTTTGCCGGGCGTCCCGGGGCTCAGCTTGGCAGCTGATCTCCGGCCAGACCAGTTATATTAAGAATACGATTGGTATTTTACCAAACATTCTCAACACTCTGTATATCATTTTGATGGCCATGGTCATCGTTCTGCCCTTGGGCGTGGGTGCCGCCATCTACCTGACGGAGTATGCGCCAGCGGGCGGCTGGTTCGCATCATTGAGTTCGCCGCCGAGACCCTGACGGGTATTCCCTCCATTATCTTCGGCCTTGTCGGTATGCTGTTTTTCGTGCAGAAAATGAATTTGCAGGCAGGTGTGCTGGCGGGCGGACTGACTCTGGTGATGATGATCCTGCCCACCATCATCCGCACCACGCAGGAGAGCCTGAAAACCGTCCCCCAGTCCTACCGGGAGGGAGCATTGGGGCTGGGAGCCGGAAAGTGGCGCATGGTCCGTACCGTGGTGCTGCCCAACGCCATCGACGGCATCGTCACCGGCTGCATTTTGGCCGTCGGCCGCATCGTGGGGGAAAGTGCGGCACTGCTGTACACCGCCGGGTTCGGTTTGGTGCTCAACGATTTTTTCACGGCCCTTCATTCCTCCTCCGCCACCCTGACGGTGGCTCTGTACGTCTACGCCACCGAACGAGGGGAGACGGCGCTGGCCTTCTCCATTGCCACCATCCTCATGGTGCTGACCCTGCTCATCAACCTCACCGCCGGGATCATCGGGCGGAAGCTGAAAAGGAAGTGAGGAGACCCTATGGACCCTATTTTGGAAGCAAAAAAACTGAATCTCTGGTATGGCCCCAACCATGCCCTTCACGATGTATCCATCGCCATTCCTGAGCACGAAATCACCGCCTTCATCGGGCCCCCTCCGGCTGCGGCAAATCTACCTTTCTGCGGACGCTGAACCGGATGAATGACCTGATCCCGGGTGTGAAGCTCAGCGGCGAGGTGGATTTCCACGGACAGGACCTCTACGGCAGCCTGGGACCCACATGGCTCCTGCGCAAGCAGATCGGCATGGTGTTTCAGAAGGCCAACCCTTCCCCATGAGCATCTACGATAACGTTGCCTACGGCCCCCGTACCCACGGCATCCGAAACCGGGTGAAGCTGGACGAGATCGTGGAGAACTCTCTGCGTTCCGCCGCCATCTGGGACGAGGTAAAGGACCGGCTGAAGAAGAATGCACTTGGGCCTTTCCGGCGGCCAGCAGCAGCGCCTGTGTATCGCACGGGCGCTGGCCGTGGAGCCGGCGGTGCTGCTGATGGACGAATCCACCAGCGCTCTGGACCCCATCTCCACCTCCAAGATCGAGGATCTGGCGGCGGAGCTGAAAAGCCGGTACACCGTGGTCATGGTGACCCACAATATGCAGCAGGCCGCCCGTATTTCCGACAACACCGCCTTTTTCCTGCTGGGGGAGCTGGTGGAGTTCGGCAAGACAGAGCAGCTGTTTTCCACCCCCGCGGAGAAGCGGACAGAGGACTACATCACGGGGAGGTTCGGGTAAGATGCGCAGCAAATTCGACGAACAGCTTTTGCAGCTCAACCACGAGATGATCGAGATGGGGGCGCTGTGCGAGGAGGTCATCGCCCTGTCCTCTCAGGCGCTGACGGAGGGGGACACGGCGCTGGCCGCCAAGGTAGCTCCTCTGGACAGCGAGATCGACCGCAAGGAGCGGGACATCGAAGTCCCTGTGCCTGAAGCTGCTTTTGCAGCAGCAGCCGGTGGCCACGGGATCTGCGGCAGATCTCGGCCGCCCTGAAATGATCACAGATCTGGAGCGCATCGGGGATCAGGCAGAGGACATTGCAGAGATCGTCATCAGTGGTCAGGTCAACGCAGGGGGAAAACGGAGCTGCTGAAGGAAACGGGATATGGCCGCCTCCACCATAAAAATGGTGACGGAAAGTGTTGACGCCTACGTGAAACATGATACAATGTTGGCGGAAAAAGTCATCGCAGAGGACGATATTGTGGATGACTGGTTCGACAGGGTGAAGCATACGCTGATCCGCCGCATGACCACAGACCCCGGTGAGGGGGAGCGGGCGGTGGACCTGCTGATGATTGCCAAATATTTTGAGCGCATCGGGGACCATGCGGTGAACGTCGCCCAGTGGGTGATTTTCTCCGTCACCGGTACGCACAAGGAGGGATAGCATGATCTGGTGCGTGGAGGACGATGCCAGTATCCTGGATATCGAAGTATACGCCCTGCGTTCCACCGGCTTCGAGGCCTGTGGCTTTGCCGACGGTGCCGCCTTCTGGCAGGCCCTCCAGACGGAGGAGCAGCCGGAGCTGGTGGTGCTGGATGTGATGCTGCCCGGCGTGGACGGCATGGAGCTGCTGCGCCGGATGCGGGCCTCGGCGGCCCTGCGCCGCATCCCGGTGGTGATGGCCACCGCCAAGGGCGCAGAGTATGACAAGATACAGGGTCTGGATCTGGGGGCGGACTATTATCTGGCCAAGCCCTTCGGCGTCATGGAGCTGGTGTCCTGCGTCAAGGCGGTGCTGCGGCGCTGCCGGACGGAGCAGGAGCCGGTGCTGCGGGCCGGGGGCATCGTACTGCACCCGGAGGAGCGCATCGTCACGGTGGAGGGTCAGCGAGTGACGCTGACCTATAAGGAGTTTGAGCTGCTGCGGCTGTTTCTGTCCCATCCGGGAATGGCCTTCACCGAGAACAGCTATTCACACAGGTGTGGAATATGGAGTACATGGATGACAGCCGCACACTGGATATGCACATCCGCACCCTGCGGCAGAAGTTAGGGGCCTACGGCAAGCTGATCGAGACCGTTCGGAACGTGGGCTACCGCATGGAGACCGGCCTATGACCGGGAAGATCTTTCGTTCGACTCTGGCAGCGTCACTGACGGTGCTGCTGGCATCGCTGCTGGTGATCACCGGCTGCCTTTACACCTATTTCGGCACGGTGCGGGAACAGCAGCTTCAGACAGAACTGACACTGGCTGCGGCGGCGGTGGAAGCGGACGGCGCGGACTATCTGGCCCGCGTCCGGGACACGGCGGAGCGGCTGACCTGGGTGGCATCGGACGGCGCAGTGCTGTATGACACCCGAACGGATACGCAGCCCATGGAAAATCATGGCCAGCGGGAGGAGATCCGAGAGGCGCTCACCGGCGGCAGCGGCAGCAGCGCCCGCTATTCCGAGACGCTGACGGAAAAGATGCTCTATCAGGCGGTGCGCCTGACGGACGGCTCTGTGCTCCGCATTTCCGGCAGTCAGAAAACGGTATGGATGCTGGTTCTTGGGATGCTTCACGCCGTCATCGTGGTGGCGCTGTTGGCGGTGGGACTTTCCGCACTCTTGGCGAGCCGGGCGGCCAGACGGGTGGTGGAGCCGCTGAACCGGCTGGATCTGGAGCACCCGCTGGACAACAACGCCTATGAGGAGCTGTCTCCGCTGTTGGGGCGGGTCTACGCCCAGCAGCAGGAGATCCGCCATCGGACCAGAGACCTCCGGCAGCGGCAGGACGAATTTGAACAGATCACCGGCAGTATGCGGGAAGGTCTGGTGCTGCTGGACCACAGCGGGCGCATCCTCAGCATCAATCCGGCGGCCCAAGCACTGTTTCATGCGGACGGTACCTGCGTAGGACAGGATTTCTTGACAGTGGATCGCCATCCGGACCTGACCGCCGCCATCCATGACGCCGCCGAGACCGGGCACAGTCAGCTGCGGGCAGAGCGGCGAGGCCGGGAATACCAGCTTGATTTCAGCCGTATCGAATCCAACGGCAAGGTGCTGGGTACGGTTTTGCTGGCCTTTGATGTGACGGAGCAGGCGGAAGCCGAGCGGATGCGGCGGGAGTTCACCGCCAACGTGTCTCACGAACTGAAAACGCCCTTGCAGTCCATTATTGGCAGCGCGGAATTGCTGGAAAACGGTCTGGTGAAGCCGGAGGATCAGCCCCGGTTCCTGAGCCGCATCCATCAGGAGGCGGACCGGCTGGTATCGCTGATCAACGATATTCTCCGCCTGTCCCAGTTGGACGAGGGCGGTGCGTTGCCCCATGAGCAGGTATCCGTTTTGGAGTTGGCGCAGGAGGCGGCCCGCTCTCTGACAGCACAGGCGGCGGCACAAGCGGTGCACATTTCCGTGACCGGCACCGCCGGAACGGTTTTCGGCGTTCGGCGGCTGCTGTACGAGATCGCCCGGAACCTCTGCGAGAACGCCGTGAAGTACAACGTCCCCGGCGGAAGCGTCACCGTAGAGGTGGCGGAGACGGAGCGGGACGTGACCCTCTTGGTTCGGGATACCGGCATCGGCATCCCGGAGGGGGATCAGAGCCGGGTCTTTGAGCGGTTTTACCGGGTGGATAAGAGCCATTCCCGGGCCATTGGCGGCACGGGGCTGGGGCTGTCCATCGTGAAACACGCCGTAGCGTATCACCACGGTACCCTCCGGCTGGAAAGCCAGCCGGGGAAGGGAACCGTGATCACGGTGACGCTGCCCAAGAAGCCAACAGAATGAACTTCGGAAAACCGTGGGTCCTCCCACGGTTTTTCTTTTCAAACGGCCGCTTTCCGTGTATACTGGAGCAAAAAACGAACGAGGTAGAGGATTATGCCGATTTTTGATACCCATGCCCATTATGACGCGGACCGCTTTGACAGCGACCGGGATGCGCTCCTTTCCGCCATGCCGGGGGTCGGCGTGGGGCTGGTGCTGGACCCGGGATGCGACCTGCCCTCCTCCCGTGCGGCGGCAGAGCTGGCGGAACGGTACCCGCATGTGTACGCCGCCGTGGGCGTCCATCCGGAGGACTGCGACGGCTTTCAGGACGGCGACCTGACGGAGCTGCGGCAGCTTTTGGAACGGCCCAAGGTGGTAGCCATCGGGGAGATCGGACTGGACTACTACTGGGAGGACAATCCGCCCAGAGCGTTTCAGCAGACGGTATTCCGCAAGCAGCTGGCACTGGCGGCGGAGCTGGATCTGCCGGTGATCGTCCATGATCGGGAAGCCCACGGGGACTGCCTTGCCATCATCAGGGAATTTCCCACCGTCACCGGCGTGTTCCACTGCTTTTCCGGCTCGCCGGAGATGGCGGCGGAGCTGCTGAAGCGGGGGTGGTATCTGGGCTTTGACGGCCCCATCACCTATAAAAATGCCAAGCGGGCCCCGGAGGTGGCGGCCATCACGCCCCTGGACCGGATGGTGGTGGAGACGGACGCTCCCTATATGGCTCCGGTACCCATGCGGGGCAAACGGAATGACAGCCGGTATCTCCCCTATGTGATCGAAAAACTGGCGGAGTGGAAGGGCGTGACGGCGGAGGAAATGACCCGCGTGACGTGGGAAAACGGCAGACGGCTGTTCCGAATTTGAGATAAAACCACTCCCGCACCGAAAAGGCGCGGGAGCGTTTCTTATGTATGCAGCAAAATGGATTTCACAATGATGCTGACGCCACCCAGCAGGAAAAACACGATGGACAGCTTTTGCAGCCGCTCTCCGCTGATGTGAGGGGAGAGGAGCCGGGCCAGCCGGGCGGCGCAGAAGGCGGCGGCCAGCGAGATCAGGCTGAAGCACAGGGAGGAGCGGTTCAGGAGCCCGGTGCAGAGATACAGCCCGGTGCGGAACAGGTTTTCACCCAGAAAGAGGAAGCAAATGCTGCCCTTGAATTCATCGTAATCCTTGGCAGTGCGCTGAAGGTAGGCTACCAGAAACATATTGATGCCGAACAGCCCCGCGCACATACCGGAGAAGAAGGCCACCAGATACCGCAGCCACGGGATCTCCCGACGGTCCGGGCGGATGGGGCGCAGCCGGCGAGTGGCCATTTCCAGTCCCAGAAATACCACAACGCCGCCCAAAACCGTTTTGATAATCCAAGGCAGGGAGAAGCGCAGCAGCCAGGTCCCGGGGACCACCCCGGCCACCATGGCCAGCAGCAGGGGAAGGATGGCCCGCCAGCGGAAGTTGTTCCGGTTTTGCCAAGTGATCCGACCGTTGATGACCAGGTCCGGCAGCAGACTGCCCGGTGTGATCAGGGTGTTGTCCAGCCGCATGGCCAGCAGCGGTGCGGAGATCAGGGGATTCCCGAACCCAATGAGCCACTTGAGGGTGTACGCCGCCAACTGGACGAGAAAAATAAACAGGATCATGCTTCCGGTGTAGTTCATGAGATCCCCTCCCACGCGAAGTTCTGTGTACGTTCCCAACTATACCACATCGTATCGGAGAAAAAAAGCTTTTTTCTCATTTCCGCGCCGCTGACAGTGGAAAATTGCCGGGTTTGGTATAGCCTTTGGATTTTTTGACCATACTCCTTCCGTACCTATGAACAGGAAGGGAGGTATTGTATGGAAAACAAGGTGAAAAACGTACTTTCGGGCATTGGCTTTTACGGCACGCTGGCGGTGTGCCTGCTGGTGGTGGGGGTGTGCGGCTGGGTCCTGCTGCAGGACCGGGAGGACCCGCTGCCCCAGCAGGCGGTGACGCCTCAGGTCCCCGTGTCGCAGCCGGTGGAAATGCCGGAGGTGCGGCTTCCGACAGTGGAGACTTTGGAGCCGGCGCCGGTGCCGGTCCCGCCAAAGGAAACCAAGGAGCTGCCGGAGGTGGAGGTGGATCACACGCCTGTGGCGGCGGAAGCACCCCGTGTTCTGCGGATCACGGACGGCATCATGCGTTCCCTGATCGTCTGCAAGGGCGAGTAAGGGGGCATTGATATGCTCAACAAGATCATCATCATGGGTCGTCTGACCCGGGACCCCGAGCTGCGCCGCACCGGAAGCGGCACCGCCGTCACGTCCTTCTCCCTGGCTGTGGACCGGGACTATAAGTCCCAGAGCGGCGAAAAGGAGACCGATTTCATCGATGTGGTGGCTTGGCGCAGCACGGCGGAGTTCGTCTCCAAGTATTTCACCAAGGGCCGCATGGCCGTGGTGGAGGGCCGCCTGCAGATCCGGGACTGGACCGACAAGGACGGCGGCAAGCGCAGCAGCGCCGAGATCGTCGCCGACAATGTCTACTTCGGGGATTCCAAACGGGACGGCGCCGGCGATTTCGGCGGCGCACCCGCTTCTTACAGCGCCCCCATGGGCGGCCGCAACGCCGCACCGATGGGCGGACAATCCGATTTCGCCGAGATCGGCGAAGAGGACGGCGAACTGCCGTTCTGACTTTTGATAAAGGAGGAACCATTTCATGGCTTTTGATCGTGAAGCGAGACCCGCTCGCCCCAACCGCGGCAAGCGCCGCAAGGTCTGCCAGTTCTGCGCGGACAAATGCGAGTATATCGATTACAAAGACGCCGCCAAGCTGCGCCGCTTTGTCTCTGAGCGTTCCAAGATAGACCGGAGGTGCCGACCAGCTTGTAGGTATCGTTGTTCATACCGTCGAAGGTGACAGTCACGGTGGCCTTCACCTTGACGCCGCCGCTGGCGAGGTCCAGGGTGATAGAGGGAATCTTAGCGTTGGCCAGCATATACTGAACAGTCTGGGTGCCCTTGTAAGAAGTGGTCTGGGTGAAGGTCTCGCCGTCAACCACCAGAGTCACGGTAACCTTGCCCTTGGTGCCTTCCCAATCGGTGCTGAAATTGGGATAACCCTCAACAACATAGTTGCTGTAAGACAGCTCCAGCGCACCAGCCTGATTCTTGGAAACGGTCACGTCGAAGGTGCCGTTGCCCTCGGTAACTTCGGGAGCCTTGCCATCATCGACATCCTCGATGACCAGAGCCTTCACCAGATAGTCCTCGATCACGGCATAAACCTTATCGTTGGTGTCCTTGGTGATGGCCTTGTAGCTGCTCTCGGTGATGTTGCCATCCTCGTCCACAGCGTAGATCTTGGCGTTGTCATCAACAGTGATGGTGTAGTCGAAGTCCTTGGTGCCATCATATCTCACCAGCACGGTGTAGTCAGCGCTCTTCTTGTCGATACCGATGGTGCTCTTGGCAGCAACGGCAGTACTCGTAGTGTTGTTGCTGTCAACGCCCTCGATCTTGGGAGTGTTGTTGAAGACCTGCTTGGCATCGGTGTTATTGTAAGCATCGGTGCTGTAGCTGGTCAGACGGGTGATGACGCCGTACTTATCCACAGAATAGCTCTCGAACAGGCCGTTCAGGGACTTGACATCCGCAGAAGCCAGAGTCTTGCCGTTGACCTCAACGTTCCAGTCGACCATAACTTCCTTGATCTCGCCGTTGATCACAGCGTTGAAGGTGTAGTAGTCACTGTTCTTGGTGTGGATCAGGTTGGAGACAGACTCGTTGGCCAGGAAGATCATCTTCTTGTTGCTGTCAGAGATGATGGAAGAATCATCCGCATAGATGAACATCACCTTGGTCATGCCGCCCTTGACATAAGCATAGGCAGACACGTTCTTGGTAGCGGTGGAAGCGATCTTGGGAGCATTCTTGATGCCGGTGTAGACGGTGTAATCATCGTCATCAATGTTGTAGACCACGAAGATGGTCTTGGAGTTGGTCTGAACGTTCTTAGTACCAGTGGTATCGCTTGCAGCCACGCTCTTGCTGCCGGTCTTATCGATGGTGTAGAACTTGGTCTTAGTCATCTGAACGCCGGCCTTATCGCTGGTCAGGTTGAAGTCACCATTCACACCCATGTTCTTGGGCTCAGAGGTGCCCTTATAGAGACCGGAATTGGCAGTAGTATTAAAGGTACCGGTAGCAATGGTCTTAGCCACGGGCTTCAGGGTGTAAACGCCGTTGTCTTCCTTGTAGGTGACAATGGTGCCCAGCTCCAGCTTATTGGAATTGCCCTTGTAATCCTTGGCAGTTTCAACAACCTTCTCGGTGCCGTCAGCGAAGACGAGCATAGCCTTGTTGGAGTTGAAGTTGGTCTTGTTCTGATAGTCAACCAGCAGAGCGTAGTTGCCGATCTCCTCGACTTCCTCAACATAGATGGCATAGCCATAAGCATCCAGGTAGACATCGTACTCGTTGCCAACGCTGGCATCATCCAGCTTCACGCCATCGGCCTTGTTGGAGAACTTGTAAGCGGTGTTCTCGATGTAGATAGCCTTGTTGGCATCCCAAACCTTGGCCTTGTTCTCAATGCGGGTAGCCTCGCCGGAGACGGACTTAGCAACCTCAACGGACTTGATCTCCTTGGCATCCTCGGGTAGGTGTACAGAACATAAGCGTCATCATCGAAGGAAGCGGTGGTCTCGAACTCCTCGCTGTTCTTCATGCTGGTGGGCTTCACACCCTCGGGGATCACAACAACATAAGCATCCTTCTTGGAGGTAGCCTTGACGGTCTTGGAAATCTCGCCGACATAGGTGTTGACCTCGGTGATGGTGACGGTATCAGCATCGTCATCATAGAAGACCTCGGTCAGAACGCCGTTGGCACCATAGCTGTCATCGTCATTGTCCTTGGTGATGGCGACGGGGACGATCTTGTTCTCGGGATCAACAACGCCGTCCACATAGACGGAAACGTCCTTCTTCTCGATCTTGGAGCTCAGGCCCAGATCCTTGTAGATGTCGCAGACATCAACGGACTTGGTGTAGGTCAGATCAGCGGTGTCAGCGTAGGTGCCGATCTTCTCAGCCTTCAGCTTCCACACGTTGGCGGGACGAGCGAAATCGTCGGAACCCTTGGTGACGGACAGGTTGTCGAAATACTTCTCGGCGAACTGCATCTTGCCGTCAGCCTTGAAGATCTTACCGTCGGTCTTGCCGGTGTTGGCCATGTCCTTAGCAGAGGACTGATCCTTGATGGTGATGTTGCCGACGGTGACGGTGGAGTTCTTCTCATACTCGACCATGGTAGCGGTCAGAGTGTTCAGAGCGTACAGGCAAGCCTCCTCGCGGTTGACAGCCTTGACACCGTTGAAATCGCCCACCAGATCATCGTCCAGGCCGATGTTCAGAGCGCGCTTGGCAACCTGAATGGACCAGTTGGGGCCAGTGTAGCCTTCCTTAGCGGAATCATAGCCCAGAGCGCCCAGCAGCATCTTCATGAAGGCATAGCCGGTCAGGGAGTTGGCGGGACGGAAGGTGCCGTCAGCGTAACCGGAGATGATGCCTTCCTTCTGGCAATAAGCGATATAGCCAGCGAAGGTGTGGTTGGTGGGGACGTCCTTGTAAGGAGCGGCGTCAGCCACCAGGGCGGACGCGGTGGTGGGGCCAAGGATCAGGTTGCAGATGATCTTGGCGGCAGCGCCACGGGTCAGAGTGGCGGAGGGACGGAAGTCACCTTCGGCATAGCCGTCGATGACCTTCACGGCGGACATCACGTCGACAGCTTCTTTATAATTGATCTTGCTGTTGTCGGTGAAGTCCTTGGCACCGGCGCTGACAGTGACCAGAGACATGGTCATCACCAGAGCCAGTACCAGAGAAAGGAACTTCTTCATGGGGTTTCCTCCTTGATAAAATGTCGAAACATTCCCTTGGAGCTCCCCGCCCCCGGGTTCCGGGTTTCGTGTCGGGGCTAGCCGAACCTGCAATGTGCAGGCCTACACCAAGCACGGAGCTTGGAGGCAGTTTGCCCGCGGTTCTGTTTCGCAAGCCTAATGTAACAGCCCCCGGCCAGGATGTAAATAGATTTGCCCGGTTCGTAATGCAGATGTAAAAAAGTGCGGAAATAACGTGATTTCCGCACTTTTTGTTGTTTGCAAACGTGGCAATATTCAATTCGTTTCAGGGGGCTTTTTCTGGGGCGGCAGGGCGTACCGCTTGCCGGTGAGGAGGAGCTCGCCCCGGTCTACCATGCGCCGCAGCAGCGCCGTACACTGGGCGGGGGGCAGGTTCAGAAGCTCCGCCAGCTCCTTCCGGACGGCGGTGCCGTGGGCGGCGAGGTAGGCCGTCACCGCGGCGGACTGGTCCTCCGGCAGGACCACGGCCCCCGCCGGGTAGTAGCACCCGCCTATACGGACCACGGCTCCGTCCTGACGGAGCTGGTTCAGCAGCTTCAGCGCGGCGCTTTTGGACACGCCCAGCAGGTCCATGACCTCCTCGCGGGTCAGGGAGCCGACTGCGGAGAGACGGGCCAGCACGGTTTGCCGCTGGCTGCCCCGGCGGCTGAGGCGGCTCAGATCCCCTAAGCTGAGCTGTTCCAGCCCGCCCCGGATCAGGGCAGTGCGGATCACGGTGGAGAGGCGGGCCAGGTCCATGGGCTTTCCGGTGCCGGGGGTCAGGAGGACACGGTCCTGAGCGGGGTCCTTGCGGTGGTCGTAAACATCTCCCAGCAGGCGGCTGAGGCGGCTGCCCATGGGGATTTCCCGGTCCGGCAGGCGCAGGAGACTCCGGTCCAAGTCTACCTGAGACCATGTGAGATTCAGAATTTCTCCGGGCTGCATCTGGAGCTTCCAGCCCATCCAGAGGGCCAGTCCTACCACGGAGCTGCCCTCCTGCTGGACGATCCGCCAGAGGAGGTATTCGCTGTCCGGCGGCAGCTCCGGCGCGGCGCTTTGGCGCTCCTGAAAGTATTGGGAGAAGGAACCCCGGAGGGTGGAGACCGCCATGCCGCTGACCCGGGCGGCGTAGGTCCAGTCATGAGTCTGAAGCTGGCGGATGACGAAGTCCTGGCGGAGATCCTTGAGACTGACCTTCTGGCCCTCGGTATCCAGCGCGGTCCGGGCCAGCCGGGAGACGGACTCCGGCGGCATGGGCCGCTGATAGCGGTCGGAAATGATGACGTGGGGGTCCCGCTGGGCGTACAGGCGATGGCGCTCCCGGAGGCAGTCCTCTGCGGAGGGGGCCAGCGGGACGGTCCGATCCGGAAGGGTCAGGGCATTGTCCTCAAACTGCACCTGATCCCAGGTGAGGGCGGCAATCTCCTCCCGGCTCAGGCCCTCCAGCCACGCCAGACGGAGAATGGCCCCTTCCGGGCTGTACGGGAACCGAGTCAGTATCCGCTCCATGGCCGCCGGGTCCGGCCGTTTGAATGTATACCCCATTCCGGGACCTCCCCTTCTCCGCCGGGGGTCCCGGCGGGAAAAATCAAGGCCGGTGAGGCGTATACAAAATAACCCTTTTGTAAATATTCGCCCTCTGACGAAGGGCCGCAGGCCGCCCACGGAACCAAACGAATCGGGGTGGAAGCGAAAAAAGCCGCACTGAATGAGATCGGTTTTGAAACTTTCAGGACCGATCTCATTCAGTGCGTTCAAAGGGGATTTTTGCTTTTTCCGCTGCTTTTCAGTTAAATTAGGTTGTCGATGGGGGCGGCGCGGCCCTTTCAGAGGGCGAATATTAACAAAAGGGTTATTTTGTCTAACAGAGCAGCCCCAGACGTTCCAGCCGCCGCAGATGCTCCGTGCCGGTGGTCAGCAGGTAGATCCGGGTGGTCTCAATGGAACTGTGGCCCAGAATATCCGCCAGCTTCACCACGTCCTGACAGGCCCGGTAAAAGGTCCGGGCGAACAGGTGCCGCAGATTGTGGGGGAAGACCTTATCCGCCGCCACGCCGGCAGCGCAGCACAACCGCTTCATCTCCGCCCAGATCTGCACCCGGGAAAGACGTTTTCCGCCTCCGGTGAGGAATACCTCACCGGAGGTGATTTTTTGCCGTTTCGCGTATTTTAAGAGCTTTTTGCACAGCTTCTCCGGCAGCAGGATCGTGCGGACCTTACCCTTCAGGGCCACCACCGCCTTTCCACGGCGGAGGGCCTCCACCGTGATATACGGAACTTCGCCCACCCGGATGCCCGTAGCGCAGATAGTCTCCATCACCAGTGCTAGCCGTTCCCTCCCCAGCGTTCTGGCGGTGCGGACCAGCGTGCGGTATTCTTCCCGGTCCAGTTCCCGTTCCGCCTCCCGGAAGCTGCGGCGCTGGAGCCGCAGCGCCTTCACCTTACATTCCGGCCAGCCCATAAAGGCGAAAAAGCGGTTGATACCTGCCAGCATGGCGTTGACGGTGGCGGGGGCGTACTGGGCCGTGAGCTGCGCCTTCCATGTCAGGACCAGACCCCGGTCCACCATTCCGCCGCTCCACCGGGCAAAGGCCCGGACTGCCCGAAGGTAGTTCTCCACGGTTCCGACGCTGTATTCCTTCCGCAAAAGCTCCGCCTGAAAAGCTGCCAGCCGGGCGGGGTCGATCCGGCGCAAGCGCTCCTGTGTCTCCATCTGTATCCTCCCATTCTATTGACGGCGGTCTCTGAGAACCGCTTTTTTTTCTGATCTATGCAACAGCATACTCCCCCGCAGCCGCCGCAGACAAGAAGGCCGCCCTGATCGGGCGGCCTTCAGCGTGTCGAAAAAGTCTTTTCGCCCCGCTGAGCAAGTTTTCAGAACTTCATAAAAGTTCTGAAAACTTAGGATTTTAATGGCGCGGGGAAACAGACGAAGTGCCGCCGGTGGCGGATCAAGCGAGTCTGTTTCGAGGAAGGCTCCCAATCAGCGGATATAAAGTATCCGCTGATTGGCTTGAGCCGACGGTGTATCCCTTCTGGGTTTCCCGCGCACACCCTTCCTTACCGTCGCGGAAAATTTATCACTTTATCGACAGCCTCAAGGCCGCCCTGATCGGGCGGCCTTTTCCTAATAGAGATCCTAATGGCGATATACGGTGAAATAGAGATTCACACCCGGCGATTCCTGTGTGAAAATAAGGAAAGATGTCGGAGATCACCGGCGGATATGCTGGGAGGGGGAAGAAACATGAAACAGAAAAAGGGAATGGAGCTTGTCACGGAGCGGACGGTGGATGGTTTTCGAAGAGAGCTCCTCCGCCGGGAATACAGCCACGGCACGGCGGAGAGTTATGTGCGGAGCATCCGGGCCTTCGCACGATGGAGCGGCGGCGCGGTGGATCGGGGTCTGGTCCTGACATGGAAGGCACGGCTCACGGCCCGGTACGCCCCTGCCACCGTCAACGCCATGCTGGCGGGACTTAACCGGTTCTTTGATTTTGCCGGGCGGTGCGGCTCCAGCGCTGCAGCTTGGAACTCCGGGAGAATACCGGGCGTTGGTCCGCACGGCCAGAACGCTGGGGCGGGAGCGGCTGGCGTTGGTGATGGAGACTATCTGTGCCACGGGCATCCGGGTGGGGGAGGTGCCCTTCATCACGGTGGAAGCCGCCTGCCGGGGGCGGACGGATGTTGCCCTAAAGGGCAAGGTCCGGACTATTTTTATTCCTGACCGACTGTGCCGCCGGCTGCTGCAATACGCCCGGAAACAAAAAATCACCTCCGGCGAGATCTTTCTCACTGGAGGCGGAAAACGGTTGTCCCGTACACAGATCTGGGCGGAGATGAAGCGGCTGTGCCGCGCCGCCGGTGTGGCGGCGGGAAAGGTCTTTCCCCACAATCTGCGGCACCTGTTCGCCCGGACCTTTTACCGGGCCTGTCAGGACGTAGTGAAGCTGGCGGATATTCTGGGTCACAGCTCCATCGAGACCACTCGGATCTACCTGCTGACCACCGGCACGGAGCATCTGCGGCAGCTGGAACGGCTGGGACTGCTCTGTTAGACAAAATGATGATTTTGTCACATATCGGCGGCAAAAAAGCCGCCGGTCCCCGCCGACAACTGAAAGTTTACTTGAAAAATTAAGAAAAAGCAAGACGTTCTTCGCTTTGCGGCGTGCTGAACAGACGGGACCTCCGGTCAGAACAGGCCCCGTCTGTTCAACATGCCTTTTGTGTGCTTGGCCCGGTAAAACGGCGGGAGCTGCGCCCGGTATCCCACCGGAAACCGTACTTTTCCGGCATCCTATTACAAAATCATCATTTTGTCCTTCCATCCCCGCGGCAGACGATCGTTCCGCCGCGGCGCTGTTTCTGCGGCGAGAGATGGGAGGCTTTTCCATGGGACACACGTTCAATCGGCCGGACGAGGCCGCCATGCTGCGCATTTTGGAGCGGCACCCCCACAGCCCGGAGGGGGCCATTCTCCGTCTGGCCTGGCTGGAGGGCTTGAGCCGGAGCGAGATCACAGAACTCCGCTGGGATCAGGTGGACTTTGAGGGCAAGGCCATTCAACTCCCGGACCGCGCGGTCCCGCTGGAACCCTCCACGGAAGCCTGCCTCCGGGAGCGGCACGTTCGCTGTGCCCTCCGGGACCCCCATGTGGTGATCTCCGAGCGCAGCAAGAAGCCTATGCCGCCGGAGTCCATTTCCCGGCTGTCCCGGCTGGCGCTGGACAGCGAGGGCCAGAAGGTCAACCTCATGGACCTGCGCCACGATTTTGTGATCCGCCAGCTTCAGACCCATGACTGGCCCTATGTGGCCCGGGTCAGCGGCATGGCGGTGTCCACCCTGCGGGATGCCTTCTCGCCCTATCTCACCAAACCCGCCGCGCCGGAAAATCCTCTGGCCCAGCGGGACGAGGCGGAGTATCTTCTCTGGCGTGTGATCCAGCAGGAGGGCTCGTCTCCCGCCGGACTGGCCCTCTGGATGGGCTGGAAGCTCCAGATGCAGCCCGGAGAGATCGCCTCCCTCACCTGGGGGCAGGTGGATTTCGACCAGAACCTCATCCGCCTGCCGGACCGGACGGTCTCCATGGGCAGCCGCCTGCGGCGGCTGCTGCTGGACGCTTGGGACCGCCGCAAGGACCCCGCGGAGCCGCGGGTCTTTACCGCACCCACCACCGGGCGGCCCATGGACCTCTCCCGGCTGACCACCGTCACCCGCACGGCGCTGATCCGGGGCGGCTTGGAGCATGTGAACCTGCGGAACCTCCACACCTGGGTCCGTCAGGGGGATCGGGCCCAGCTTTTGATGGCTCAGGCCGAGGAGCAGGGCTGGCTGACCCGTGAAGCGGTCATGGAGCGGCTGGGCGTGTCCAAAGCACTGCCCGGCAGTACCTTCTGGAACTGCGGGAGGCGGGCAGGCTGGTGCGGGTGGGCACCCGGTACTACCCCGCCGGGGCGGTGGCGGACCCCGATGACCATCTGGACATCATCCGGGCCTATCTGCAGGAGCACGGCATCGGCCGCCGTCAGGATTTCATCCGCCTGCTGGGCCTCGAACCGGAGCAGGGGACGCTGCTCCTCCGGCGGCTGACGGACCGGGGCGAGCTGGTCCTCACCGGGCGGCATTACACCCTGCCGGAGCAGGAGAAATGACCCTCGTTTTGCCCCGAAAACACCGAAACCGGTCAAGGTCCGCCTTGGCCGGTTTGTTACGTTCAAACGTTGCGTGAATGGCACAGTTCTGCATAAAAACGCTGCTTTTTTGCACTTGTATTACATCCGGGCCGGAACTATTTACATTCGGAAATGGGGCTGATAAAGTGGCCTTGCAAAGCAGGATACCCGGAACATGCCCCCGGTTCAGATATTGGGTAGGCTAGCCACGATATGTAAATCGGGGCGGTAAAGGGGAAGCCGGTTTTGCAAAAACCAACTCCCGACAGGGAGAATCTAAAAGGAGGAAACCCCATGAAGAAGTTCCTTTCTCTGGTACTGGCTCTGGTAATGACCATGTCTCTGGTCACTGTCTCTGCTGGTGCCAAGGACTTCACCGACAGCAGCAAGATCACCTATTCTGAAGCTGTCGACGTGATGTCCGCCGTGAAGGTCATCGACGGCTATGCCGAAGGTGACTTCCGTCCCACCGCCACCCTGACCCGTGGCGCTGCTGCCAAGATCATCTGCAACCTGATCCTTGGCCCCACCACCGCCTCTGCTCTGGTGGCTGACGCCGCTCCTTACAAGGACGTCCCCACCAACCACACCTTCGCTGGCTACATTGCTTACTGCCAGAAGGAAGGCATCATCTCCGGTTACGCTGACGGCACCTTCAAGCCCGCCGCCACCCTGACCGGCTATGCCTTCATGAAGATGCTGCTGGGCGCTCTGGGCTATGACTCTGCCATCGAAGGCTACACCGGCGCCAACTGGTCCATCGCTGTTGCCAAGCAGGCTATCAACGCCGGCCTGAACAAGAGCCTGAAGGGCAGCTTCAACGGTGTCAAGGCTGTCACTCGTGAAGAGGCTTGCCTGTATGCCTTCAACACCCTGAAGGCTACCATGGTCGAGTATGACAACCGCATCGTTGTCGGCGAGGGCAGCTCCGCTGTTGCCATCTCCGGCGTCCGCAAGGACCTGACCTGGAACAAGGGCACCCTGAACGACGGCAAGATCAAGAAGGACGGCTATGTCCAGTTCGGCGAGCAGTACTTCGAGAAGCTGGTCCGCACCGACGATACCGACGACTTCGGCCGTCCCACCAACAACTGGACCTATGACAAGAAGGATATCGGCAACTATGTCAACACCGACCTGCTGACCGCTTCCTACACCGCTAAGGTCAAGGGCGGCGATGTCTATTCCGACATCGGCTCCAACGCTTGCGACTTCGCCCTGACCTACTGGGTCGACGGCGTGAAGCTGGACAAGAAGGCCCTCTCTGTCGAGGCCGACAAGCTGGTCAAGAAAAACGATGATACCATGAATTCCACCGGCAAGGGTGTTTTGACTGAGATCTATGTGGACACCGACGCTGAGGAGACCACTGTCGTTGTCATCAACACCTATCTGGCTGAGGTTTCTGCTGACTACAACACCAAGACCGAGGATGTCCGTCTGGACGTCTACACTGGTGTGAAGAAGGCTGCCGCAGCAGGCCAAACTCCCACCACCATCAGCACCACCTACACCGTCGAGTCTGAGGATGTGGACGGCCTGGAGAAGCTGAAGGAAGATGACATGGTCCTGGTCACCATTGCCAAGGGCGACGTCATGACCGTCACTCCCGTTGAGACCGTTAAGGATGTTGCCATCACCTCTTACTCCACCGACTACGCGGATGCGGACAAGAAGGATGAGTATAAGCTGACCAAGCTGACTGCCGGCGGCAACAAGTATGAGACCGCTAAGAAGGCTTTCGAGGATGCTGAGGTTCTGTACGACTACAATGTCGAGCAGCTGGACGACGCTACCTTCGATCTGTATCTGGATCCCTATGGCTATGTGATCGGCGCACGTCAGGTTGACGGTGACGACAACTTCATGTTCGTCGTTGGCTATGACCGCAGCAGCACCGTTCTGGCCAAGGCTGTCGATAAGGCTCTGGCTATCTTCACCGATGGCACCATGAAGACTATCGATGTCAAGAGCGGCGACCTGAAGGGCGGCCGTCTGGCAGAGTCCGCTACCACCAACACCTGGTTCAAGTACACCGTGAAGGACGGCGTTTACAACCTGGAAGAGGTTGCCGACATGCAGATCAAGGACAGCACCACCACCAAGCTCGACAAGCAGAACAACACTGTTGAGCAGGGCAAGACCATTGCCTACGGCAACAACGACACCGTCCTGATCGCTGTCAAGGCTGACGACGATGTCATCAAGGAAGGCTCCATCGTGAAGGTTGAGGGCGTTACCACCGGTATCAAGCACTCCAGCGTTGAGGTCAAGTATGACTCCAAGCTGAGCAACTTTGATGCTACCCCCGACAACATGATTTTCGCCCTGTACAACAAGAACGGCTACATCACCTATGCTGTGGTCGTGGGCAAGACTGCTGGCTCCTCTGAGTCCATGGTCTACCTGACCTCCGGCATCAAGTCCAAGTCTCTGGAGAACGGTGACTACATCTACACCTATGAAGCCATCACCAAGGACGGCGCTGTGACTGTGAAGTCCTTCGAGTCCAAGGACAACAGCACTCCGAGAGCCAATCTGGTTCTGGGCAACCTGTACGAGGGTACCTTCGATAAGAACAATGTCATCACCGAGATGGAAGCTCAGGCTTACACCGCAGCCAAAAAACTGGAACACCAAGCAGTACAAGGATGACGGCTATGCCTTCCTGAATGTTGCTAATAAGTCTGAGCTGACCGCCAAGGGTGCTACTCTGTGGATCGACGATGCTGCTTCCAACGATAAGTACATCCTGCTGGATGAGGATTGCAAGATCTTTGTCCGCGCCAGCGATGACGATGAGGATGACTACACCGAGTACAGCAACATCAAGTCTGCTCTGAGCGCTCTGGGTGAGGACAGCAACTTCACCGGCACCATCGCTGCTTTCGTTGATGACGCTGGCATTGCTACCACTCTGATTCTGAACGACACCTACAAGGCCAACGATAAGCCCAATACCAACCCCAGCAAGCCCACCAGCACGGATGTTGATTCTGTTAAGCTGACCATTAAGGGTTCTAAGGGTCTGATTGAGCTGTTCAACAAGAAGGGTGACGCTCTGACTGATGGTACTGTCAAGCACACCTTCGAGCTGTATCAGTATGTTGCTGGTCAGAACAACTATGTGAAGGTTGATGAGGGTGACTATTTCTATGGCGTGACCCCCCGCCTTCTCTGTGGCTGGCGGCAACAGCTACTATGTTGTGATTGACGGTGTTCAGTCCAACATTGCCCGTGCTTGATCTCTGATTTAAGAGTTTAAGTACTTGCGATTAAGAACAAGGCCCCGGACTTTTGTCCGGGGCCTTGTTTTATTCCTGAGTGGCAAACAGCGCGATATAGGGATAGACAGAATCACTGGTATTGAATTGGTCACTACTGCTCTGACTGTTGTACCAAGAAAGAGAATGTTCCCCCCATGTAAGGTGGCAGACGGTAGATGGATCTGCGGAGCCTGTATATGCAGTATTCCATCCGCGCATGGCCTGGATCCCCAATGTCGGAGCAGAACCAATGCTGCCCTTGATAATGACAAACAGTGGATCGCCGTTAAAGGTCAGCTTATTGGGATTTTCTCTGCCGTATTTGCCGGTCCCTGTGTACGTGCCGTATACGATCTTGCAGTTTCCGCAGCTGGCCAGCGCCGTTTGCAGCGCCGCCACGCCGTCGGCGTTGCTTTTCAGCGCCGTGTCGATCTTCTCGTTGTCGCTGTTGAATTCCTCCATCAGAATGCGGTCCGTCTTTTCCCACTGGGTCAACTGAAAATTGGCTGTTTTGTTCATAGATAACATCCTCCTGTCACACGGATGTAACTTTGGGGGCGCCGCCGTGTGCCCACCCTGTATGAGGGGCGTTTGCTGCACGGTTTCGTGCAACGAAAGTAAAAAAACCGCCGCACCGTTCACAAATGGTTTACAAGTTTTTCATCTTCCCTTCAGATTTGGGGTGTATACTGCGTACATCAGCAGGCGAGAGAGCCGTTTCCCGGCCCGCCGCTGATCCGAGAGAAAAAGCCATTCTTTCAAATACACCCCTACGGCCCACTGCCCGCCCGGGAGGAGTCCCAAACCGGCAGACCAACGATCCCGCCGCAGGCAAGCGGCGTGTTGATAGATCTTTTCATACATGACCTCTCCAAAGCAAGGCGGGGCGCCGGTTTTCCAAACCGACGCCCCGTTTTGCCGCGTTTTGCCCGCGATACCTGTTGAAAAATGTCAGAACAGCCAAAGGGAGACGAGGGCGGCCAGCAGCGCGGACAGCAGGCCGTGGGTCAACTTGCCCAGCAGACAGGGGGCGAGGGGGAGGTCCGTGCCGTCCAGAAGGGCGGCGGTCTGACAGAGAACGGACAGCCCGCCCCATCCGGCGCACCCGGCGGCCAGCAGGAAACCGGAGCGGTCACAGGGCAGGAGGGGCGTCAGGGAGAACAGCTCCCCGCAGCCAACAGCCAGGGCCGCCCATGGGCCGGGGAGGGCCGTCAGGGGCGAGATCAGCACATAGAAGAACGTGACGAAGGCGCAGACGGAGAGCATGGTCCCGGCAAGCGTGTCCCGGACGGATGACACAAAGGACACCGCTGGCAGAGAGGGGGCCTGAAAGGAAATGGCGGGAGGAACGGTTTTCCGGCCCCGGCCCAGTCCCCGGAACAGCAGACCGGTGAAAAGGGCGGCGCAGACGTGGATCAGCCACAGCCACACCCCGGTCCGCACACTGCCGAACACCCCCGCACCCAGCACACTGATGAGGAACACCGGATTGGAGTTGTTGCAGAAGGTCAGGAGCCGCTCCGCCTCCTCCCGGGAGACCAGATTTTCCCGGTAGAGGTCTGCTGCCGTCTTGGCGCCGATGGGGTAGCCCCCCACCAACCCCAGCACCAGCGCAGCGCTGCCAGCACCGGGGACCCGGAACAGCGGCTCCATCAGCCCCGCCAGCCAGGGGGCGGCCAGCTCCCCGAACCCCAGAGCCAGCAGCGCTGAGGACCAGGAAGGGGAACAGGGAGGGGACCACGGAACGGGCACAGAGGGCCAAAGCTTCCGCCACACTGTCCCGCACGGCCCCGGCGTCCGCCAGAAACCACACCAGCAGGCCGCCGAGGCACAGGCAGGCCAGTATCCGCCATCGAATCCGCATCCCGCATCACCTCTCCACACCCTATGCCGGAGCGGGGGACACTATGCCCCGGCATGTTGCGGGACGTTTGTGCATACAGTCGGGAAGAGGTGAACGTATGGAGCGGAATCGAAAGGACCGAAACGGCGGCGTGCTGGACACGGTGGCGGAGCTGTTCGACCTGCCGGCAGATCTGGTGGCGGGCCTGCCCCACCTGGAGATGATGGGCAGCCGCCAGCTGTATCTGGAGCACCACACAGGCATCCTGGCGTACAGCGACGAGCAGATCGACGTAAACACCACCGGCGGCGTGCTGCGGGTCCGGGGCGCCCGCCTGGCCCTGATGGCCATGACGGCGGAGGAGCTGCGGATCGGCGGGGACATTGCCGCCGTGGAGTGGGTGAGGTGACACCATGCTGAATCAGATCGTCAACCGGCTCCAGGGCCAGGTCCGGATCCGGGTGGAGACCCCCTTTCCAGAGCGGGTGCTGAATCTGTGCGGCGCCCGGAACCTGGCCTTCTGGGATATGGAGTGGGAGTCCGAGACTGCCTTCACCTGCCGGCTGAACCGGCGGGATTACTACGCCCTGCGCCGGGCGGTGAAACAGCTGGACTGCCGGCTGACCGTGGTGCGGAAGGAGGGGGTACCCTTCTTCCTGGGCCGGTTCCGGCGGCGGCACGCGCTGTTGGCGGGACTGACCCTGTGCAGCGCACTGCTGTTCTTCGGCTCCTTCTTCATCTGGGACTTCACGGTGGAGGGGAACCAGCGGGTCACAGACGAGGAGATCCTGCGGGCGCTGCAGCGGCAGGGGGTTCATGGGGATCCTTCGGCATCTCGCCCTGGACACGGAGGACATCCGCAACCATGTGCTGCTGGAGATTCCGGAGCTGCTGTGGATCACAGTGAACGTCTCCGGCTGCCGGGCCTATGTAGAGGTGCGGGAGCGGGTGGAGGCGCCGGAGCCGGTGGACGAGCGGGAGCCCACCAACGTGGTGGCCCGCCGGGACGGGCTGATCCTGGACATCCAGGCGATGGATGGGGTCCGGTGCGTGCTGCCCGGGACGTCGGTGGAGGCGGGCGAGCTGCTGATCTCCGGCGTGGAGGACACGGAGACCGTGGGCGCCCGGGTCCTGACCGGCAAGGGGAAAAGCGGAGGCCCGGACCTGGTACACCCTCTCCACAGTAATGCCTCTGACGGTGGCGGAAAAGCAGTACACCGGAGAGGAGAAACAGGGCTACTCTCTGGTCTTTGGGACAAATCGGGTAAAATTCTTTTTAAACAGTAGCATCGGGACGGGAAACTATGATAAAATAACCGAAAGGACCCAGTGGTCCCTGTTCGGGCTGCCGCTGCCGGTCACCTTTGTGAAGGAGACCTTTCGTTTTTACGAGACGGTCCCCGCCGAGGTCTCCGCCGCCCAGGCGGAGAGCCGGGGTGAGGCGATCCTCACGGACTACCTCCACACTCTGGTGGACCCCTACGGCACCGTCAGCTCTACCCTGTGCACTTCTCGCCGGGAGGGGGACGGACTGCTGGTAACACTGACGGCGGAGTGTGTGGAGGAGATCGGCCGGGCCGTGCCCATCTACACAGACCCCACAGAAGAATCGGGCGGCTGATGCCCGGGAGATACAGGAGTGATACCTTGGAACAGCGAATCAGCATTGAGCGGCTGGAGCAGGCCGTGAATATTTTTGGCTCCTTTGACGAGAACATCCGCCTGCTGGAGCAGGAGTTCTCCGTCACGGTGGTGAACCGGGACGGGGAGCTCCGGGTGGAGGGAGAGCCGGAGGACACCATGCTGGCCTGCAAGGCCATCCAGGCCCTGCTGACCCTCTCTTCGCGGGGGGAGGCCATCGGGGAGCAGAACGTCCGCTACGTCATCGGCCTGGTGCGCAGCGGCAAGGAGTCCCAGATCACCGAGCTCACCGGCGACGTACTGTGCATCAGCGCCAAGGGCCGGCCCGTCAAGCCCAAGACCATCGGTCAGAAGCAGTATATCAAGTCCGTCCTGAAGAACACCGTCACCATCGGCGTGGGCCCGGCGGGCACCGGCAAGACGTATCTGGCCGTGGCCGCCGCCGTGCAGGCTTTCGGGACAAGCAGGTGAACCGCATCATCCTGACCCGTCCTGCGGTGGAGGCCGGAGAGCGGCTGGGCTTCCTGCCCGGGGATCTCCAGAGCAAGGTGGATCCCTACCTGCGGCCCCTGTACGACGCCCTCTTCGATATGCTGGGGGCGGAGACGTATCAGAAGTATCTGGAGCGTGGCAACATCGAGGTGGCACCGCTGGCCTATATGCGTGGCCGGACGCTGGACGACAGCTTTATCATCCTCGACGAGGCCCAGAACACCTCCCGGGAGCAGATGAAGATGTTCCTGACCCGCATGGGCTTCGGCTCCAAAATGGTCATCACCGGCGACGTGACCCAGATCGACCTGCCGGACGGCAAGGCCTCCGGCTTGAAGGAAGCCATGCGGGTGCTGCGGAACGTGGAGGGCATCGGCATCTGCGAGCTGACCAACGCCGACGTGGTCCGCCATGTGATGGTCCAGCGGATTGTGGAGGCCTATGAGCGGTACGAGACCGCGAAAAACGGCGGAAAGGGGCGGAAGTGATGGCGAAGCGGCATTATATCCCCGTCACCGCCGACGTGCCCGGCGCCGCCAACGATGCCAACTGCGCCCTGATCCGCAAGGTGATCCGCACCGCCCTGGCGGCGGAGGGGGTGGACGTTCCCTGCGAGGTGGACGTGCTGCTGACGGATGACGGCGGCATCCACGAGATCAACCGGGAGATGCGGCCCGGAGGACGCGGACCCGGGCACCGGCCTGGTGCCGGAGGGGGGGAGGTCGTCACTGTTGTGGGGTGTATCCCCCTGCGTGGCGCCGGGGGAGCATCTGACCGTTACCGGTACCTGGGAGGTCCATCCCCAGCACGGCGAGCAGCTGAAGGCGCAGGAGCTGGAGCGGACGCTGCCGGAGGAGGAAGAGGAGATCTTCGCCTACCTGTCCTCCGGCATCTGCAAGGGTGTGGGGCCGACTACCGCCCGACGGATCGTGGATCGGTTCGGCCTGGAGACCCTGGATATTTTAGAGGCGGAGCCGGAGCGGCTTCAGGAGATCCGGGGCATTACCACGAAAAAGGCCATGGAGATCGGAGAGCTGTTCCGTCAGCACATGGGCTTGCGGCGGCTGATGGAATTTCTCTCCCGGTATCAGCTGCCGCCGGTGCTGGCCATCCGGCTGCGGCAGCAGTATGGGGACGGGGCCATCCGGGTGGTGGAGAAAAATCCCTATCTGCTGTCGGACGATGTGTGCGGCGTGGATTTTTTTCCGTGACGGACCAGCGGCAGGCGGTAGAGCTGGCGGCGAAGGTTGGTGTCATCCTGCTGACCGGCGGTCCCGGCACCGGCAAGACCACCACAGTCCGGGGCATCGTGGCCCTGTTCCGGCGGATGGGCCTGGAGATCGTCCTGGCGGCCCCCACCGGGCGGGCGGCCAAGCGCATGAGCGAGCTGACCGGCATGGAGGCCCAGACGGTCCACCGGATGCTGGGGATGAGCTGGAACGACGTCACCCATCAGGTGACCTTCCAGAAAACGGAAAAGGAGCCACTGGAGGCCGAGGCCGTCATCGTGGACGAGATGAGCATGGTGGACCTGTCCCTGTTCTCCGCGCTGCTGCGGGCGCTGCGGCCCGGCACCCGGCTGGTGCTGGTGGGCGATGCGGACCAGCTGCCCTCCGTGGGGGCGGGAAACGTGTTCTCCGACCTGATCCGCAGCGGCAGGGTGGAGACGGTGTTTCTCCGGGAGGTGTTCCGCCAGGCGGAGCAGTCGGCCATCATCCGCAACGCCCACGCGGTGAATCTGGGCCAGCCGCCCCAGCTGGCCAACAACCAGGGAGACTTCTTCTTCCTCTGCCGCCGGGATGGGGAGCGGACCCTCTCGACGGTGTTGGAACTGTGCAAGACCCGGCTGCCGGACAATATGCACATCCCGGCGGAGCAGATCCAGGTGCTGACGCCCACCCGGAAGGGGCCCAGCGGCACCATCAACCTGAACCGGCTCTTGCAGGAGGCGCTGAACCCCCGGACACCCGGCAAGCGGGAGATCCTGTGGGGGGAGCGGGTATTCCGGGTAGGGGACCGGATCATGCAGACCCGGAATGATTACGATGTGGTCTGGCAGAAGGATGACGGCACCGTGGGTACCGGAATGTTCAACGGCGACGTAGGCCGCATCGCGGAGATCGACGCCGGGGGCGAGTGGCTGGCGCTGGACTTTGACGGCCGGAAAGCGCCTTACAGCGTGGAAATGCTCAGCGAGATTGACCTGGCCTATGCCATGACGGTCCACAAGGCCCAGGGTAGCGAGTACCAGTGCGTGGTGCTGGCGGCCATGCCCTCGGCACCCAGTCTCATGGTGCGGGGAGTGCTGTATACGGCGCTGACCCGGGCCAGAGAACTGCTGGTCATCGTGGGTGATGACGCCGCCATCCGCTCTATGGCGGCCAATGACCGGCAGCAGAAACGGTACTCCGGCTTGAAATGGCGATTGTGCCACGCCGGGGATGCCAGCGAATAAAATGGATAAGAAAAAGCCGTCCGGCTCCGCCGGACGGCTTTTTTGGCGTATTTTCAGCGGTTTTCCCGGTAGAATTTCAGGGACAGGAGGATGGAAACGGCGGTGGCGATGACGGTCAGCGCCAGCAGCCCCGGCAGCGCCAGAGAAAGAACCGCAGCGGTTGCGGTTTTGGCGTCATTGACCAATCCGCTGAGCGCGCCTACGGAAGCAAAGGTGAGAAAGGTAATGAGAATGGCGACCCACCGGGCCTTTTCCGTGCCGTAGCGAAGGATGAGAGGTATATTCAGATCTAACAGCAGACACCCGACGCACAGGGCGGCGAATACAAAGCCGGGGGAGAGGTTGGCGGACAGCTTTGCCGGGAGCGGGAGACAGGTGAGCACACCTTGGCAAATGGCGACTGCAACGGCTCCAATGGACAGAGAGATCCAGCCAAGCGAATACCGGCTGAGCACCACAGTGCGGTCCGAATAGGGGAGCATCCGGGTAAATCTGTCCCAGCGGCTCCGCTGGTCATAGGCCATGGCGGTATAGGGAATCATAGCGCCGTAGACCACTGCCAGCAGATTCAGAGTGAGGCTGGGGATCAGGCCCCAGACCAGAACGATGAGAAGATAGGACCAGACCTGCTTCCGCAGTACATACCAATCCTTTAAGAGCAGGGCTTTCATTGCTTTTCTCCTTTCACCAGAGCGAGGATGATGTCCTCAATGGTGGGCTTTTCCAGTTGGAAGCCCACCGGGGCCAGCTCCCGCCGCACCAGCGCCCGGACGCCGCCGTAGGGCGTGGTCTCCATGGACACGATGGCTTCCGGCATGAGGGCCTCCGCTTGCTCCGCCGTGTCGTTAAAGATGCCGTATTGCTCCAGAAGGGCATCCTTTTCCTCGCAGAACAGCAGCCGCCCCTGATGGAGAAAGGCGATGTAGTCGCAGAGCTTTTCCAAATCGCTGAGAATGTGGGAGGAGATCAGGACAGAGTGGGTCTCGTCCCGGGTAAACTCATTGAAAAGCTCCAAGATCTCGTCCCGGACGATGGGGTCCAGTCCGGCGGTGGCCTCGTCCAACACCAGAAGCCGCGCCTGATGGCTGAGGGCAACGGCGATGGTGAGCTTCATCTTCATGCCCCGGGAATAGTCCTTGAAGGCGGTTTTCTCCGGCAGGGCGAAGCGCCGACAATAGGCGTCGAAGGTATCCTGCTCCCAGCGGCGGTAGGTGGCGGCCATCACATGGCCCACCTGCGGGGCGGTGAGGGTCTCAGGAAAGCACCCCTCGTCCAGCACCACGCCGATGTCCTCCTTGGCGTTCAGGAACTCCGGGGCGGAGACGTCCACGCCCAGCGCGGCGGCGGTGCCGCTGTCCGGCCGCAGCGCGCCCATGAGAATGCGGATGAGGGTGGATTTGCCCGCGCCGTTCTCGCCCACCAGACCGCAGATGGTCCCGGCGGGAACGGCGAGGGTCACGTCCTTCAGAGAAAACTCTCCGAAGGATTTGCTGATATGGTTCAATTCGATAGCATTTGTCATAGAGATCCCTCCCACTTGCGGCGCAGCAACTCCGTCAATTCCGACTCTGAAAGGCCGCAGGTCCGCGCCAGCTCTGCGGCGGCGGCCAGATGGTCCTCGAGCAGGTGGAGCGATTGCTCCCGGAACAGAGCCAGATCCGGCTCCGCCACAAAGCAGCCCTTGCCGGCCACGGTGTTGATCAGCCCTTGGGCCTCCAGTTCGTCATAGGCCCGCTTGGTGGTGATGACGGATATTTTCAGGTCCTTGGCCAGCCCACGGATGGAGGGCAGCGCGTCCCCCGGCGACAGAGCGCCGGAGAGGATCTGGGCCTTGATCTGCCCGCTGATCTGATCGTAGATAGGCTGGCCACTGTTGTTTCGGATAATGAGTTCCATGGAAGTCCTCCGTTCGTACTGTACATACACAGTATATACAGTTGGCGCAAGATGTCAAGAGGAATTTTCAAAATTTTTCCGTGGACGCTTCCGGGGAAGCGTGGTATACTGAGCGAAAAGAAGTACGCGGGAGGAACGAATATGAGCGATTTGGAGCGGATCGAAGCGGCGATGGAGGAAAAGGTGCGGCCTGCTCTCCGTTCCCATGGCGGTGACATTTCCATCGACCATGTGGAGGGGAAAACGGTGTATGTAAAGCTGCTGGGCCAGTGCGCGGGATGCCCCTCGGCAGACCTGACCAATGAGACCATCGTGGAGGCGGAGCTGAAGGCGGCCCTGCCGGATCTGGTGGAAAAGGCGGTAGTGGTCCAGACCGTCAGCGATGAGCTGTGGGAGCAGGCGAAAAAGCTGCTGCGGGAGCATCATCTGTAAAAGAAAAATAACAAAAACCCTCCCGGAAGCCTCAGCTTCCGGGAGGGTTTTTGCAAATATGGATTTATTCTACATCCTGCAGGGCGTCATAGCCCTCCTCGCCGGTGCGGACCTTCACCACGTTTTCCACATCGTAGACGAAGATCTTGCCGTCGCCGATATCGCCGGTGTAGAGCACCTTCTTAGCGGTTTCAATGACGCTGCGGACAGGCACCTTGCTGACCACAATGTCCAGCTGGATCTTGGGCAGCAGGGTGGGCTCCACCTCCACGCCACGGTAATACTCCGGCTTGCCCTTCTGGATGCCGCAGCCAAGAACGTGGCTCATGGTCATGCCGGTGATGCCCAGCTCCAGCATAGCTGTTTTCAGGGCCTCAAACTTGGATTCCTTGCAGATGATCTCCACCTTGGTGAACTTGGGGGAGGTGCCGTCGGCAGTGTCGAAGGAGGGGACACGCTTGACGGGAATGGCCTCGGCGGTGGGCACACTGCCAGTGACGGCCACGGGGGCGTCGGTCTCCACGGCGGCGGTATCCGGCAGCATAGCGAAGCCAGCATAGGCGGTGAGCAGGCCGTGCTCGGAGACATCCAGACCGGTGATTTCTTCCTCCGGCGTGACCCGCAGGCCGATGGTGTGCTTCAGGATGGCGAAGACGATGGTGATGACCACAGCCACATAGAGGATTACGGAAGCAACGCCCAGGCACTGGACGCCAAAGAAGTGGAAGCCACCGCCGTAAAAGACCCCCTTTTCCGTGGACACGCCGGTGGCGAAGAGGCCGGTGAGGATAGTGCCCAGGGCACCGCAGACGCCATGGACCGAGATGGCACCCACAGGGTCGTCAATCTTGGCAACCTTGTCGAAAAACTCCACGGCCAGCACGATGACCAGACCGAAGACGATGCCCATAACGGCGGCACCCAGAGGGGATACAGCGTCACACCCGGCGGTGATGCCCACCAGGCCCGCCAGAGCGGCGTTGTAGGTCATGGAGACATCTGGCTTGCCGTAGCGCAGCCAGGTGAAGATCAAGGTGGTGCAGCAGGCCACGGCAGTGCAGAGGTTGGTGTTGAAGAACACTAGACCGGCGCTGACGATCAGCTCGTCGGTGTCCATGCCTACGGTGGAGGCACCGTTGAAGCCGAACCAGCAGAACCAGAGAATGAACACGCCCAGAGCGGCAAAGGTCAGGTTGTGGCCTAAGATAGCACGGGGCTTGCCGTCCTTAACATACTTGCCGATGCGGGGACCCAGCATCTTGGCACCGATCAGGGCGCAGACGCCGCCTACCATGTGGACACAGGTAGATCCGGCGAAGTCATGGAAGCCCAGCTCACTGAGCCAGCCGCCGCCCCAGATCCAGTGGCCGGAAATGGGGTAGATCAAAAGGGAGATAGCGGCGGAGTAGATGCAGTAGGCGCTGAACTTGGTGCGCTCCGCCATAGCGCCGGAGACGATGGTGGCGGAGGTGGCGCAGAAGACGGTCTGGAAAATGGCGTAGGCCCACAGGGGGACGCCGGAGGGAAGGATGCTGCTGTAATCCTTCATGATCATGGGGTCAAACCAGCCGAAGAGGCCGGTGCCCGCGCCGAACATGATGCCGAAGCCGACAAGCCAGAAGCAAGGGGTGCCGATGCAGAAGTCCATCAGGTTTTTCATCTTTTTGTCGTTTTCTTCCAGTGAACGGTTCTGCATATAAGAAGGCAATGGAGCCTTCCGAACGGTAAGACTCCATTGCCTTGCGTTTTGCCGGGAGACAGGAGCGGGTTCGCTTCCACCGTCCGGCAGTTATATGCAGAAAAGATCGGGGGAAGAGAGAAAGCGTCTTAGAGCATGCACTCTAAGACGCCTTTGCCTTGATGGGGGCATTATACACGGTTTGTCGGCTCTGTCAATCATACCGCGCCAATTTTGGCTGTTTTTACAAAAGCAAGACAGGGCAAACCGGGAATGTGTGTGGGTTTTCCCGTGATGTTACAGCCGGGTCACCACAGGAATGACCATGGGGCTGCGCTTGGTGTTTTTGAACAGGTAGCTGCTGACAGCGGACTTGACCGCGCCGCGGAGCTCACCGTCATCCCGGCCGCGCTTGCGGCTGCCGGTGACGCTGTCAGCGGCGTTCATGGCAACGTTTTGCAGCTCCTTCATCAGATCGCCGGATTCCTTCACATAAATGAATCCACGGGTGATGATCTCAGGCGGGGACAGCAGCGCGCCGTCCTGCGTGGCGATGGGAAGGACCACCACCACCATGCCGTCCTCTGCCAGACGCTTGCGGTCCCGCATGACTACGGCGCCCACGTCGCCCACGCCGGAGCCGTCCACATACACCTCGCCGGCGGGGACGGAGTTGGCGGACAGCTTCATGGACTTGCCGGTGATTTCAATGACGCCGCCGTTATCGGCGATGGCGATGTGATTGCGGTCCATGCCCATCTGCTGAGCCAGCTGGCAGTGGATCTGCAGCATCCGCTGCTCACCGTGGAGCGGGACGAAGAAACGGGGCTTCGTCAGGGCGTGGATGATCTTCAGCTCCTCCTGGCAGGCGTGGCCGGAGACGTGAAGCATATCCGCCCGGTCATAGACCACGGTAGCACCCTTGCGGAACAGCTCGTTGATGACACGGCCCACCGTGACCTCGTTGCCGGGAACGGCGGAGGCGGAGAGGATCACCTTGTCACCGGCGCCGATCTCCACCTGCTTGTGGGTGGAGAAGGCCATGCGGTACAGGGCGCTCATTTCCTCGCCCTGAGAGCCGGTGGTGACGATGACCTGCTTGTTTTTGGGCAGGCCCTTGAGTTTGTTGATGTCCACCAGTGTGTTTTTGGGGACCTTCATATAGCCCAGCTCCGTAGAGACCTTCATCATGTTCTCCATGCTGCGGCCGGTAACGGCCACCTTCCGGCCGCACTGGGCGGCGGCATCCAGCACCTGCTGGACACGGTGGACGTTGGAGGCGAAGGTGGTGACGATAATACGCTCGTCGCAATTCTGGAACTGGCGCATGAAGGTGGCGCCCACCACCTTTTCGGAGGGGGTGAAGCCGGGGCGCTCTACGTTGGTAGAGTCGGCGCACAGGCAAAGAACGCCCTCCTTGCCCAACTCGCCCAGGCGGGCCAGGTCGATGACCTCCCCGTCGATGGGGGTGGAGTCGATCTTGAAGTCACCGGTATGGACGATGGTGCCCATCTTGGTGTGGATGGCGAAAGCCACGGAGTCGGCGATAGAGTGGTTCACATGGATGAACTCCACGGTGAACTTGCCCGCCCGGACGCTCTTGCCTGCCTCCACAGTGATGAGCTTGGTGGACTTCACCAGCTGGTGCTCCTCCAGCTTCAGCTTGATGAGGCCGGCGGTGAAGCGGGTGCAGTAGATGGGCATGTTGATCTGCTTGAGGACGTAGGGAATGGCGCCGATGTGGTCCTCGTGGCCGTGGGTGATGAACAGGCCCCGGATCCGGGATTTGTTCTTGATGAGATAAGACACATCGGGGATCACGCAGTCGATGCCGTACATGTCATCACCGGGGAAGGCCATACCGCAGTCCACTACGATGATCTCGCCGCCGTATTCATAGGCGGTCATGTTCTTGCCGATCTCGTTGAGACCGCCAAGGGGGATAATTTTCAGTTTTTCTGCCATAGATATAGAAACTCCTTTGCTGAACGACCTCAAAGGGGCGGAAATATGTAGGAGCTTTTCAGAGAATGCGGATGACGTAAATCCGTTGTCCGCACGGCCCCGTTTCGCCGGCGGAGGTTCGGTCACGTCTGTCCGATCTCGTATGAAAAGCTCTATTTATTCAACCACAGGCTCTCGGGCCGCGGAAAAATACAGGTGAAATAAATAAAATGCAAGAAAACGGCAGGGAAGCCTTGCTCCCAGGTGCCAGATTTGATATAGTATAGCACAGAAAAGAGTATTTGTATACATAAAATTTTGAATGAGACGGAAATGCGCTGCAACACGGACAATATAAAGAAAATTGTTGCCGGGAGAAAGAATTTCTCGGCACCTATTGACAATTCCTGAAAATCTGCTACTGTATGCGCGTTGACATAGGACGGAGGAACCAACCATGCGGACCACCATTAAAATGATTGCGGAGCGGGCCGGTGTATCCATCGGCACAGTAGACCGGGTGCTCCATGACCGGCCTTATGTAAAGGTGGAAGTCCGGGAGCGGGTCCTGCGCGTGATGGAGGAGCTGGATTATCATCCCAACCGGATGGCCAGCGCCCTGGCCACCAGCGGTACGCCCCGGAAGCTGGCGCTGGTGCAGCCGGAATGGGAAGAGGGCTTTGTGCGGGATGAGATGGATGCCGGTACAGCCCGCTTTCTGGAGGAATACAGAGATTACAATGTGTCGCTGGACATCCGGAACTACCCGTCGGGGGACGAGGCGGAATGTCTGCGCTTGCTGAATGAGGCAGTGGAAAACGGCGCACAGGCCGTCGCGCTGTGTGCTTCCGGCACCGAGGAGATCCGGCGGGCGCTGGAACGGCTGTCAGAGCGGGGGATCCCGGTGGCGACCTTTAACTCCGACGTGCCCGGCGGACGGCGGATCTGCTATGTGGGCGAGGACGGCCATCGGGCCGGACGGGTGGCCGGTGAGATCGCATCCTGCTTCCTGAGCCGTGGCGATGCGTTTCTGGTCATCTATGCCGATCCGAAATATACGGCGCATAAGGCCCGTGTGGACGGGTTCCTGGAGCGGCTGGCGGAGCGGGGGATCCCGGAGGAAAACGGTGTGATCGCCGCCACCCACCGGGATTACCGGAAAACGGCGGAAACAGTGGAAAGTGCATTGGCGGCGCATCCAAATTTGCGGATGGTGTATATGGCGAACCCCAGCGTCCCGGCCTGCGCGGAAGTTCTCCGCAGTCGGGGCCTGACGGGGAAAGTCCACATCCTTTCCCACGACTGCGGCCCGGAGATCCAGGAGCTGCTGAAAAGCGGCGAGGTGGATTTTACCATCGGGCAGGATCTGGCGTATCAGCCTTATCAGGCGCTGTCTGTGCTCTTTGAGGCATTGATGGGACAGCGGCCTGACCGGGACACCTATGTGACCGCTTGCCCCATTCTCAATTCGGAGAGTATTTGACGGTAAATATGGAAAGAAACGGGGGACTGCGGTCCTCCGCTGTTTCCGGGCAAAACTGTGTACGCACACATATAAACACATAGTAAGGAGCGCATGATGAAAAAGCATTGTTTACCGGCGGCTGTGCTGGCACTGGCCGCTTTGGGCTTTACCCTGGGCACCTGTGAATTTGTGATCGTGGGTATCCTGCCGGATATTGCGGCGGGGCTGAACGTATCTCTGGCCGCCGTGGGGCGGTTGGTCAGCGTATTTGCCGCCTGCTATGCGGTAGGAACGCCGCTGCTCACGGCCCTGACCGGACGGATGGACCGATTCCGCCTGCTGATGGGGCTGATGCTCCTGTTTCTGGGTGTGAATGTCCTGAGCATGCTGGCTCCCGGCGTGGCGGTGCTGTATGCATCCCGTGTAGTGGCGGCGCTGGTGTCCGGGACCCTCACCGCAGTGGCTATGCTGTATGCGAAGGAGGTCTCTTCCCCGGAGCAGACGGCCCGGGCCATTTCCGCCGTGTACGCGGGCTTTTCCGTGGCGGCGGTGGCGGGGGTGCCCATCGGTACAGCGGTGTGCCACGCTCTTGGTTGGCGGGCCACCTTTGGCGTGATCCTGGCAATGGGACTGGTGCTGCTGCCGGTGCTGGCCCGGCTGCTGCCGCGGGAGATCGCCGTTCCTCCGGCAGAGGGCGGCCTGCTGAACCAGTTCGCGGTGCTGCGGGACAGTCGCTGCTGGCACTGCGTTTTGATGGTGCTGTTCAGCGCTTCCGCTACCTACACGGTCTACACCTATCTGACACCGACGCTGACCGGTACGCTGGGTCTGCCGGAGACGGCGGTCAGTCCGGTCCTGCTGGTGATGGGGCTTTGCAGTGCTGCCAGCAATTTGTTTTCCGGATGCCTTGCGGAAAAAGGCGGTCTGAAGCCCCTGCCGGTGTTCTTTGCCGCGCAGGTTCTGCTGTTTGCCGTGCTGCCTCTGCTGCTGGTGAACCGGTGGCTGGGATTGGTAGGGCTGTTTGCCATGGGCCTGCTGATGTATCTGCTGAATACGCCGGTGCAGGTCCATTCTCTGGGATTGGCAGAGACGGAATACCCGGCGGCAGCCAGCCTCTGCGCGTCGGTGCAGCCGGTGTCCTATAACTTTGGCATCGCCGCAGGCTCCTTTGCGGGCAGTCTGGTGCAGGATGCTTGGGGACTGCGACTGTTAGGCGTTCCGGCGGCGGTATTCGCTCTGCTGAGCCTGTGGCAGTGCAAAGGACTGCTGCGGTCCATTCAGCGCGGGAAAACCCGCCGGTAAGCGCAGACAACAGAACAGATATGAAAACAACACCATCCGAATGGATGGTGTTGTTTTTTGAACAGATACTTTACGCCCGGCTCCGCTTGGCGGAGCGTCCCCGAGCCGGACGGCGCTGGCAGACCTCGGCGGACAGAGGCTGGATGTCCCCGGCGGCCATCAGGGCCTGCCGTGTCAGAAGAGGACCGACCATTTCATAGATCAGCACAGAGAAGAGGGTGATGTTGCGGATCAATCCGCCCTGCTCTCCAAGCTGCATAGCGGTTGTGCACATTCCCAGCGCTACACCTGCCTGAGGCAGCAGGGTGATCCCCAGATATTTACAGATCTCCGGTCCGCATTTCATATATTTGGAGCTGGCAAAGGCACCGATATATTTGCCGGCAGAGCGGAACAGGATGTAGACCAGACCAATGCACACGATGGCCCAATCCGTAAAGACGCCCAACTCCAACTCCGCGCCGCTGATGACGAAGAACAGCGCAAAAAGAGGAGAGGTCCATTTGTCTGCGGCTTTCATCAAATCGGCAGACTGGGGGCAGAGATTGCAGAACACCGTTCCCAGCATCATGCAGACCAGAAGAGAGGAAAAGCTGATAGTTACCGGCCCAAGGGTGATGTGCGACATGGACAGGGCCACTGTCAGAAAAACGAGGGAAATGGTCATGTTCAGGCGGTTTGTATTGGAATGAAAGAGGACCTCCAGCTTGGTCAGCAGCCAGCCTGCGGCGGAACCCAATGCCAGAGATGCGATGATCTCCAGCAGGGGGTTGAGCAGAATGGAGATCAGATCCAACTCGCCGCTGACCAGCGCTTTGGAAATGCCGAAGCTGACCGCAAACGCAATCAGACCCACTGCGTCATCCAGGTGTGGGCGGTCATGGGAGAGCCGTCCTCCTGGGCATCATGGTCTCGGCGTTGCCGTGGTCGGCGGTGATCATGGCGATACCTCCCATTTTCATGGTGGCGTCCACCACCTGGCCCACACAGGTATCCACCGTCTCCACCGCCTTCACGGCGGCCTCCAGTACCCCGGTATGGCCCACCATATCGCAGTTGGCGAAGTTCAGGATCACCACGTCGTAGGCCCCGGAGTTGATGCGCTCGACGCACTTGTCGCACACCTCATAGGCGC